>OLRM01000070.1_pt1 | contig 120386 bp, 100 predicted proteins | sample 1643211 | NCBI WGS metagenome assembly OLRM01 (sample SAMEA3136690, study PRJEB25190) | human gut metagenome | biome: human gut; feature: human-associated habitat; material: faeces | place: Austria | collected 2013
TGTTATTTTGTTGAGTATGATTATGGCATAACTTGAAGTGAATAAAAAGGTACTCGTATTCTACCGTTTACATACTTTCTCATTTTTCAATGCGGCTTTTAAAGCCGTCAAAAACATATTTTTCTTTACGTCCATAGACCTCCCTCTGGCACTCCATCCTGTCAAATCACTTTGGAAGGATGTCTACCGTCACAACTTCAGGTATATTATTAAACTTGGGTACCGATTCTGTATTTCCCAAACCGGTTGATAAAACCATCGTAGAACTTCCATCTGCAGAAGAATACAGCCCCTGCAGCCTGCCTGGGAACCATCCCATGTCCGGTGCATACACACCGCCAATCAACGGAAGGATTACCTGTCCACCATGAACATGGCCAGAAAATATACAGTCCACATCCCATTCATCCAGTCCATCGTTGAGTAACCAGCAAACCGGCATGTGACACATTAAAATCGTGTATAAATCCGTGTTTTGAAAGTCCGACAGGAAAGCGCACTCTTCCGGGTCGGCTTCGTTTGTTTCCAGATATTTTTCCGGGAGACAGTAACCATAGATACCGCCCAAGCGGATTTTTTGACCATTGACTTCCAGATCCTGATACTGCCTGTCCAATACCACAGCCCCGGCATCTGCATAAAGCTGGACAATATCTGTGCCGTAATTCTGCTGATATTCTACTTCATGATTGCCCAAAGACACATATACAGGAGCAATTTTACTAAGATCAGAGATCAGGTCTGTTGCTATATCTGTATTGAGCTCATTTGAATTCAGTAAATCGCCAGTTATCAAGATTAGATCCGGAGATTGCTTTGATGCCAAATCAACCAGATCCTGATTTTTCTCTCCAAAAATACTATTGTGAAGGTCTGCGAGCTGAAGAATACGAATCGGCTCTTGAATCTTTGTATTATAAATTCTATAAATAACACAGATAAGTTCTTTGTTCGATTGATAAAAACATTTCCCTATGAAAGCAAGCAACATCACCCCAATAATCACAACGAAAAAGCAATTTCTTACATAATTGCGCGTTTTTTTCCTTTTCATGATTGCTTTCCGACAATATTCAATATATTTCTTATAAATTTCTTTGTTTTTGTAACAAATTCTCTCTTATCCTCAGTTTTTGGCATCATCAAAGAAGCAGCACCTTGAAAGTTATCATTAGCAATCAAATCCAAAACTTCTTTTCGCTCTGATTTATGTACTGAAGAACAGAGCAAGGACGGATTTTCCTGACAAGCCTGTTCCATTGTAACTGTCTGAAGCTTTATTTTATCCATAATTGAATCCAAAAGACGTTCACCTTTTAGTGAATGTATCAGAACCAAAGAAGTTCCTTTATTATCATCCATTTCTGGTGCCACATCCCAGATTCCCCAAAAGTCTCCCAAAGTGATATCGCTTACTCTTTCAGTCCCCTTAAACTGACAATCACTGCAAGATTCACGCAAAATATAGTCATTTACAAACAGACGCATAAAGGGATCTTCATTATTCTTTCGACAGTAACGTTTCCCACTGGAATATTGAAAATCAACAGAATAGGAATATCTGCTCCAGCCGCTTTCTTTACAGCGTAAATTAATATGCTCCGGCAACACTCCATCATTGTCAGCATCCGCTCGATATTGAATATATTTTTCCCAAACCATCGGGGAAGGCACTCCATGACATACAAAATCAACGCAAAATAAATTAACATACTCTTTACGCAAAAATGATTTTAGACCAGCGACCTGACAAGGCATTCCTGAAAAAAGTACATTTTTCCCCGTCTCAAGATCTGTCTTAATATCGAGGAAACAGCCTTCCAATTTGCTTTGTGAATATTTTGCTCCGCGAAGCTTTTGCAAATCTTTAAGGATATCTACACGAATATGCTGCACTATTCCAACTTCATCATAACTTGCACCATAAACAACTCCCGATGAGTCAAGGATAGATTCTGCCAGTACAGAAAATATCCCTCCTGATGAGCTTTCTCTGCGCAGTATTGAAGTTAAAGCATATGCCGCATAAGCATTGCAACATTGACCATCAACTTTTAAACTATTTAATACAGGACAAACTCGCCCACACATCCCACATTCGATGCATGAATTACTATCTATCTGCGGATATCTAAAACCATATTGATCTTTAACCATGTCAATACTTTTAGTTGAACAATAACTTTCACAGGCAGTGCACCCCGTACACTGCACTTGAGATGCTAGCTTTGGCATTATTCTCATCTCCTAAACCGAATTATTTTACCAATAATATCCTTTAATCTTTCTAATAAATATTGGAGTTCTTCTGTTTTCCAAAAGCAAATACAGAAGGCCACGTTGGGAATGACTGAACAAATTACGATTTTTATCAAAATATTTATTATCACTCCAAAATTGCAAAGCCGACATAACATCCAACACACTAATCCAGTTAGAAATAAAACAATCGCATATAAAATTTGACGGATGAAATACTCAGCTGGATTCTTTTTTAAACCATGCTTATACACAGCATAAGGTTCATACCAAAGATTCGTCAACAATCGCGAAATCAACGTGGCCAAATAGATGCCAAATACTCCCAAAAATTTTCCTAAAATCATATCGAGTAGAATATTTAATATACCTGTAAAAATCAAAATGTATTGACCATATTTGAATAGCCCCATTGTACTTTTATATGTATAACTTGCATGAATCATCCCAATAGAATAAAAATTCAGTGCTAAAATAAGTGGGATTTTTAATCCCATAACAAATTGTTCACCATAAAAGAGTTGAACCAAATCACTTGATACAAAAGTCATCCCAATTGCAGCCCAGCCATATAACCAGAAATTGGCCAGATTTAGAATCTTAAAAAATCCATACTGGGTTTTTTTATCTGAGGATGCAATAAGGTTACCAACGCTTCCTGTAAGTGCGTTAAAAATTTGTGTAATTAACGTGTTTAGAATAGATGAGAAAAGAGTATAGTTAGATGCAAATCCAACGGTTTTCACGCCATTAAAAAAAGTAATAACAATATTATCAGTACTGTTTACAAGAACGCCCGACAATTTATTAACTGTCAGTGCTTTTATATTTATAAACAATTCCTTTTTTTCGTTTTTTGAAAGCGGTTTAATTTCTTTTTTGTTAATATATGGGTAATCCTTGCTTGCTTTATACGAAATCCAAATATTATAAACAAGTCCTCCCACAACTTGAATCAGCAAATAGCTAATATACTCGTGCGTAAGCAATAAAAAAGCAATCTGGAAGATGCTCTGTACTATTGTAACGATATAGTTATATCCGATGACAATATAATTCCGCTGTACAGCAGTCAGCAGAGAACTTTTATAACTATAAAAATACGAACTGACCGAGCTAAACAAAAACAAAAGATACAAAAGATACAGGTTTTCTTTAATATCTGGGGGTTCACGAATAATCAAATCCAAAAAAGGCAATAAGAGAAGCCCTGCTATAGCAACAATTGTTCCAATAAACCAATATGCTTTTTTATAAAATTGCATCAATGATGCAATTTTTTCTTCATCGTTCTCTGCAATAGGTTTATATAAAGCATAAGTAATTGCACTACCAATTCCTAATTCTGCCAATGAAAGCATGGATAAAATATTGCTAAACAATCCATTTACGCCAAGATAATCAGCCGACAGAGTTCGAACAAAAATAATGCGGCAGATAAAGCCAACTAGCGTATTTAACCCATACCCCAACAAACCAGTAAAAATATTAATCAAAGAATACTCCGTTCTGCTTCTTTCTTTCATACTTTGATCCTTACCTCCATTGAGATAACCCATAAACTTTTGTATATTTCCGTTTTTCAAAATTCCAATTCATATTACATTCCGTGAGCTGCCTTTACATTGTTTTTTATTCAAAAATCATTATTATCTCAATTGATTTTATAATATTTTCCCATTCATAGTGCAAAACTCACGCATCACTGCAATTAGTGTAATTATATAAAGTTTACTTCAATTTAATTAGGCCGTTCGCTTTCCAATCACAAAAGGAACGATTTTTTCCAGCATTACTACAACCATAAGGTCTGTAACAACTATTAGAAATGCCATTGACCATCCTCCATAATAACTTCCCAAAATCTTCTCTTCTAGTAAAATATAAAAATGCCTTACAAAAGTATGTGTCATTAGTATTCCTATTGTGTTCTGCCCTATCCATTTCAAAACATTATTATTTCTAATATACTTACATAGCATTATAATAACAAAACTACCACATGTCGAATGAAGAATATAAAAAAAAGGATTTCCTAATAATCCTGCAGACAGATCAACTTTACTATTCAAACACATTGTAATAGCCCATATAATAGCGCATACACCTAATGCCTTCTTGCTATACTTAAAGTACTTTTCATAGAGCAATCCAACTTCTAAAAAAGCAATTGCAATCAAGCATCTTTTAAGCCTAATCCAAGGACACATAATACCTGCTATCATTGATACAGATAAAATAAAAAAATACTTCCCACGGAAATCATTATCCTTTAATGCTTTTTCGCTTGCAATTACTACAATTTGGGCAAACATTGTACATGGCAAAAACCATAAAACCCCAAGATTAAAATCAAGCTGCATAGTGTTCTTTAATAAATTCACTAATGCATCTTTTCCCGTAAAACAATACATTACATCCGTGAATATTTCCCACACACTCATAGGGATCACAATTCTTTTAATCATTCCTATAATTATATATTTCCACGATTTATTCTCAGATCGTGTATAAGCGATTAACATACCTGTAATTATAAAAAATAGCGGCACATGAAAAGAATATAAAACTTTTACTACTATACTGTTCAAATCTGGAGTATGTCCTATTACAATCAATAGCATAGCTATGCCACGTGCATAATCAATATCATCTCTTCTGTTATTCATAAACATCATGCCTTTTACAACATCATAGTATTCTATTCATCACTTTCGAGATAAAGCAAGAATTTCATAATTTCTCCATTCCCTTCAAAATTTTTATTCAAAATACGATTTGCAAACTGAACCCGCAGTGATTCATTCTTCAACAAATATTTAACTGCTTCTGTCAGACCATTTACGGTTGCATCTACAATTAAGCCGTCTTTACCATCTGTAATCTGATCCCTGATTCCTCCAGATGGTTTTGTTCCGATAATTGCTTTTCCAAGGATACCAGCTTCGCAGATGGTTGTGGAATAACCTTCTGTATAAGATGGCTGAACATAGAGATCACAATGCTTCATGTATGAGTAAGGATTTATCTTTGTGCCAAGAAGTCTAACATGATCTTGCACTTTGAATTTTTCTATAAGTTCCTCAACGGTTTTCCGATTATCGCCCTCACCCACAATATACCAACATACATCCAATCCTTGATTCAAAAGCTTGGAAACAATTTGTGGAATCATATCCTGACCTTTTTCAGATGAAATTCGTCCTACTGTCAACAAATTATACTGATCCTTGCGAAAAACAACATCCATTGGCTGTTCTGCCAAATACAATATCTCCGTTTTATCAATTGGATTATAGTAGACTGTACACTTTCCTGCTTCCACACCGATCATTTTTTGAAAAGACATCATTGTTGGATTAGAAACAAAGAAAAAGTGATCCAATGTTTTATAATACTTTGACATTTTATCACAAGTTTTCTGTGAAAAACTCATTTCACCATGTATCCAAGCAACCTTCTTTTTTGCATGAATGCGATAAATCAAATTTAATAAACGTTCCGGAGACTGTCCGTGATAAGTTATTGCACAGTCAAATTCATCTTCGCTAACGAATGAATGCCGTTCCACAAGATATCGGTAATTATCAATATCATCTTGGCCAAACTTGATTTTAGCATAATATATGAGATCCTTTATGAGATATCGTAAACGAAATCCCCTGAGATCATCTTTGAAGATATCCTTGAAATCTTGCATCTTATCAATGATAACTGTAACACCCGACGGCACTTCATCAAACAGCTCACCTTTATTTTGAGAGAGAATCAGTGTCACGTCACAATACGCTATCAACTGCTTGATGAAGCGAAGGGCAACTTTATTTGTCCCTCCCATTTTTAACCAGGGAAGCAGAACTGCAACTTTTTTCCTCATATCTTTTTCTCCAACTACAATTTCTCCAGTTCTTTTACTGCCAAATCAATTGTTTTGATATAATCCGGCATTGTCGTCTCCAATCTATGTTTAATTTCCTTGCTATGGCGATTCAACCATTCAAACGCTTTTACCATATCTTGTCTATCTTGCAAATCCTGTACTGGAAGTACATAATGCTCTGCCGTTCCGAAGATATCCGCAGCAATTCCCGTCGCCTTTGTAGAATATCCAATCACCAGCGTCGGTACATTTGTAGAGTAGGCAGCTATCGTAGCATGCGTCCTTGCTCCAATGAACAGTTTACACTTTGAAATATATCCTTTTAATTTTCTGCAATCACAATCCTCTATTAAACAAACTCTCCCAGTTGCTTCAAATTCCTTATAAAGTTGTTTTAACGGAACCCTGTCATCATTCCCTTCACAAACGACGTGCGGAATCAACGCCACATTATAATCTGTTTTCTGAAGAATATGTTCGAGTAGAGCTTCATAATTTGCATAAGTTATACCAGGAATCGTCTCACATTTCTGGATCAATGGACTTATGTTCAATCCAATTATCTCATTTTTAACAAAATAGTTCGGAAGAGAAGGTTCTTCTATACTCAACCGGAAGGCGGGATCATTCGCAAGGATCGTATGTATATTGCATTCTTTTAAAGCACGATAAGATATGCTTTCACGCGCCACAATTAAATCATAGCGTGCAAAATCCTTACGCATTGCTTCTGACACACGCGAAGGTTCAATGGAACACCCCCAAAGAACAGTCTTTATTTTTCGTTTGTGAAGCTGCTCATTTAATGCAGCAAGATATAAATCATACGCTTCTCCATAGCAATAATTATCGCCACCAATAGACATTGCAATAGATTCCTCTTCCAACTCAGCAGCCTCATGCTTGGCATGTACTTGATAGCCATATTTTTCACTTTTCAAAAATTCTGCTGTAATCTTACATCCAATCTTTTCAAATATAGACATTTCATACACAGGTTTCCCTTGCAATTCAACAATTTGATTAATTTGATAACAAATGTCCTGTTCTGGATTTGCAGAAATTAAAACTGGAACCCTCCCGGTCAGTGCCTGTGTTGACCTGACAATAGCTTCGCATCCGTGATTTTTACTTCCCGCATGAAAATACAAATACAATTTTTTCATATATCAATCCTCATCTATGCATAACTCTGCCAATGGCCACCTTTATGCGATAAACCAAACGCATACATCTGACAGAGAATCGTCTATTTTTTCTCAAGGCATTACAAAACGGTGTATTCAGTGTACATTCTAGGAAATAAGTACATTTACTTAGGCAAGATAAAAATGCATTCACATTTATATCTCGTTCATAAAAATAATACATACACGAATTCACCAAAAAATCGGCTCTGTTTGGCAATAAATTTTCTCTATGATATTGTGTTAAAAATCTTTTCCAAGCCAGATAAACCTTTTCCTGCAATTCACAATAGTTCTGCCTTGTTTGTGTCATCAATGTTCCTATGCCATTCTGAACATAATTATAAAGTGGCTTTTTCACGATAGAAATGTTTTGACAATGGCTTAAAGCATCACATGTAAAAATCTCATCTTCAAACAGCGAAACCTCTTCATCGAATTTCAACCCGATTATTTTGTCTCTTCTAAACACTTTGATCCATGTATATCCAAACATATCATGAGCAGATAGTTCAAGAGCCTGCTCAACCAATCCACTGCTATATTTTTCAGGAAGATAAGTATTAATTTTCATTTCCTCTGATGTAAACAAGGAGTATCCAATAAAAATGACATCAGCATCAGACAAATCGAATTGTGCTTTGATGCATTGAAGATAATTTTTTTCTATTGTATCGTCACTGTCTACAAACACAATGTAACGGCCTTTGGCTAATGCTAATCCCTTATTTCTTGCAACAGATGGGCCTGCATTCTTCTGATGAATCACCAAAAATCTTTGATCCTGTTGTTCCACTTGGTCACACAACTGGCCACTCTGATCAGACGAACCGTCATCAATCAAAATTGCTTCAAAAGAAGAATATGTTTGCATTTGTATGGATTTAATGCATTTCTGAATCGTTTTCTCTGCATTAAACACAGGAATTATAATAGAAAAATCCGGTTGCATACTTAAACCCTTTTCTCCCTTCTTATAATTTTCCATCGTTACATTTCAATAGAATTTTTTTCTGAATCTTTCTTATGTACTCTTGCAGGGATTCCAACAAGCAACGCACCTTTTTCATAGCAGGAATCCAATACAACTGCTCCTGCTCCTATCTGAACGCCATCGGCTATATAAACGTCTCCCAGCACCTTTGCTCCTGTTCCCAAACGCACATTATTACCAATTACAGGCACCTTTAGATCATTTCCCATATTTCCAATCACATTTCCGCCATGAAGTATACAATTTTTTCCAACTTTAACATCCCCATTCACAACGACTCCTTGGGCATGAAAAATCATTAGTCCTTCATCAAAAACATTACGATCCAATTCAATTCCCAGTTTAAGCCCCAGACTGTTAAATTTTCTGGCATAAATCGCATTCAGCATCGCATAAATAAAACTCTTGTTTCTATTATTAAAGTAAAACTCCAACTTTCGAAGAGTTTTTATATAATTCCATCTCACGGTGCCTGGATCTCTCATCAATACACTCTTAAAATAACGGAGAGATAAAGTATAAGGAGCATAGAATTCTTTTTCTTTTGCCAGACAGTTTTTCAGCTGTTTCCTTGTTACAATCATCATTTTTTCTTTTCACTGCTTCCCAATTTGATAAAGTCTATCAAAAATTTTATTCTATATTTGTAACTCAAATTGCTTCTAAATAAAATATAACTCAAATTTTCTTTCAAAATCCCATACAATTTCTGATAATCTTGCTTAAAACTTTCTCTTTGTTCACTAGAAATCGTATGGATAAGCATATTTACTTTTTGTAGATAAAAATCAAACGCCTTCTTTGCAATTGAAGGATAATGAGCTCTCATGTATTCGTAATTGCACCGCCAAGCTTCCTCCTCATCCATACGTGCATGGCGAAAACCTGATGTCATTATGCTATTTTCCCTGATACGATAGTAATAAAATGCTTCAGAAATTTGAACAATCTTATTTGCGTTGTCAACAAGTAAGAAAGTTGTAAAAGCATCTTCACATATTTTCCCTTTTGGAAATTGGAAATTACTCCAGCAAGATTTTCGATACAGCTTATTCCCTGCGGAAACTGAAAACACTGTATCTTCATAAATCATTCTCAAAAACTTCTCAGATGAACCTATACAATATGGTGGGGTATATAGAATCTGCCGATCACCATATGTATTAACAATCCCGCAAGCAACAATATCCGCATTCTGTTCTTTTATTGTTTTGAGCATCACCTCATACATTTGAGGCGCAATCCAGTCATCACTATCCACGAAGGCAATATATGCACCTGCCGCAACCGCTAATCCAGCATTACGAGCATCCGAGAGGCCACCATTTTTTTTGTGAATCACCTGAATCCTATGATCTTTATCCGCCCACTTATCACACATTTCTCCACATCGATCCGGCGACCCATCATCAACTAAAATAACCTGAAGATTTTCATATGTCTGTGACAAAACGGACTGAACGCATTCATTCAGGAACTTTTCAACCTTGTATACCGGTATAACAACCGAAATTAAATCCGGATCATTGTTCATATTTTGTTCTGTAATATACATGATAGACCTTTCTATGCAATGTTGGTGAAATCAAAATCAATCGCGCCGCCAATTGTTGACGCTTAATCAAATAATGAAGGTTTTTCCTTTCTTTCTTTAAAACATCCCTGCACTCTTTGCAATAATCTACGCACTCCTGATCATGACTATCTGTCATTTCATTAATAGAATTTACAATTGCAGAAAGCCATGTCTGCATAGCATATGGGTAAATCTCTTTTGAAGCATTTTCAACAATCAAATGCCGGGCTTTAGCAATATGACGGGCACTGCTCACTACTCTATCCTTATCCTTCGACATTGATCCATCTCTCTGAAAATATTGATATCCACAAAAATCTTCATAAACACTTTTTTTTGCCCGACTGAATACCACGTAATTCCGTAAAAGATCTTCATTGTTCAATATAGAAGGGTCAAGGCAACTATCCTTTAAAAGCGATGTCTTATATAATTTGTTCCATAATCCAGGTTCTATGAACACGCCTTCCAGTAAATCCTTTACGCCATCAAAGTTGTTCTGAACGACTATTTTTCCTGTCCCATAATGTGCTTCTTCATGTCCGTCCAAAAAGCAAAATCGAACTCCGCAGTGGGAAATATCTGCGTCGTATTTCTCAGCATTATTCAGCAATCTTTCATACATGTCAGGATCTAACGCGTCATCACCATCTACAAAAGCCATAAATTCACCCGTTGCAAGTTCGATACCATTGTCTCTAACTGCAACAAGTCCCGCATTTTTTTGATGAACTGCGACAATTCGGGGATCTTTTTTTGCGTAACAGTCAATTATATTTGAAGTTTCATCTGTTGAGCCATCATCAATCAGAATAATTTCCAGATTTTTATATGTTTGAGCCAAAATGCTCTCAATACACCTTGATAGCCATGGTGCCACATTATATGCTGCCACAATCACTGAAATCAGTTTATCCATAGCCTCCTCTCCTTTCACAAAGCCTCTAACATGCTCTCCACTGCATGAACAGTATTTTTTGTGCTGAATGTTTTACCCCGTATTATCGCCTGTTCTTTATAATGCTGAAGTAATTCAGGTTGATCCAACAAAGCTTTTATGCCCTGATACAATGCCTCCTCATTATTTTCTGTAATCAAGCCGTATTCATTGTTTCCCAACATCTCCTTCATACCAGACACCTCCACCGTACACACGGGTGTACCAACAATTAATGCCTCCGTAGCAGCAGTGGAAAACCCCTCTTCATGGCTGGCACAGACAAAGAGATCACATTTTGATACATATTTGTATGGATTTGTTTGATATCCCAAAAACTGAACAGTATCAAATATTCCATTCTCCTTACACCATTTTTCAAGCTCTGTACGTTGATTACCTGTGCCCAAAATAAGTAATTTCGTTTGATATCCCTCTGCTAGAAGCTTTTTTTGAATCTTAATCATACGATCAAATCCTTTGTTAGGCACAATTTTTCCTACTCCGCACCAGTAAAAAAATTCTTTTTCAAATTTAATATTATCAACAGTTTCCATTGCTTGCTGCATGATTTTCTGGCTCTCATTTGTATTATACAAAACTGTCGTTTTGCATTTAACCGGACAAACATTCAAAAAAGACTGTCGTGCTTCTTCTGAAACAAAAACCATTATGTCTGCACGATTATAACATTCCAATGCTTCCTGGTAACTGCGGAATGACCAGGCAATTTCATTTTGCGTATGCATTTTAAAATGAATCCATGATACGACTTTGGTTTTCCCATCTGGACATCCTCCAACAATTCGTGCTGTTGGCCCTTCCAGATAAGACACCACAATGTCATATCCTTCCGATACAACTCGACTATAAAGTTTCCGTGGTGAGACCAACTTCATCAGGTGAGAATTTCCTGGAATTGTTCTCTTGAAAACATACTGATATTTTACACTTTTATTAAGAAACTGCCGGTTCACGCCTTCATCAAAAAGTGCCAGAACCGTAACGTCAAATTTTTCATGATCCATATTATTTACCAGATTAACCAGAACCTTTTCGGCTCCGCCAACTGATAAATCATGAATCATAAATAATATTTTTCTCATTTAACTCCTCACTTTTCACTCATAACAATAGGAAAACGTCTATTATCACGCATTTTTCTAATAAAAGAAAATTTCGCTAATAACCGTTTTGGTATATATATTATTCCTTTCAAATATTTTACCACCACATATTTAACTGGATGACATCTCATTTTTAAAAATGCATCATTGGCAGGAATAAGCGGATTTTCTCCATTAAGCAGAGGAATTAAATCATCTCTATCCTCATTTTCCGAAAAGAAACGTTGAAATTCTCTCATAGATCCAAAACGACTGAAATGTTCGTCGGCCATATCCATTACATAAATACTTGCCAATTTCCGCCCCTCTATTAATTCTTTACGTCCAGCATTCTGGAATGGAGCCATATTTCTATCAAGCATCATATATGCATGTATGATAGGAGCAAAATATGAAATTCCAAATGAACGCATATGCATTGCCGATGTATAGTTTTGCCGATACAATAGCATCAACTTATTTTTCAGTATTATTTTATCTGCCAGATAAAGAGCCGACATAGAAAATACTTTATCTTCTGTATACTCTAGGCCTACTTGAAAACGCAAATTGCATTTTTTTATCATTTCACAAGAATATAGCATCGCACAAAAGTGTTGTGTAGCATGAATCCATATTGCAGATACTCCCCCCTTATATTCCCCCTCTTTCAAGTGTTCAGGTGCATTTCTTTTGGTAAATTGCTGATTGCACTCACATGACTGGAATCCAATCAAATCATATTTTCCTGCCATCAGGTGATTTACATCCACATCAAAAAAATTGCACATCCATGCGTCGTCTGCATCCAAGAAGGAAATATAGCAATCACATTCATGTCCTTCACAAGCTGACAAAGCAAACTCAATACCGACGTTCCGAGCAGCAGAAACTCCTGCATTCTTTTGATGAATGACAAAAATTCCATCCCATTTCTTTGCAATATTATCACATATTTCAGAGGATCCGTCTGTAGAGCCATCATCAACAAGAATAATAATTATTTTTTTATATGGCTGTTTTTTAATAGAACTCACTGCATCAGAAATATAATTTTTGCAATTAAATACTGGAATAACAACCATTACTCCCTCTGCTATATAATTGGTGCTGATATTCATATCATCTCAATCCCTTCTGATATTATCGCTTTTTCTTGCTCGTTTTGTCATTTATTCAAACGTGGTACTTGACTAACACGGCTAAATACTTAGTTACTCTGCTTAAATACATTTCGCCGGATCCAATCGCCGCTCTTTAGCCGATATTTCAAACTTTGATACTTTACCTTGAAATATTGGGGATTGATTACAGTCCAAATCTGGCTACGCTTTAGAAGAGCAACCGGGTCTTCTGTACCATCAACAAAACAGTTAGGAACGATATAAAATGATTCACTCGTTGCCAACTTACGATTGTCTTTCATTTTCCTTTTCTGTAAGTGTATATAAGGGAACTCCCGCCGTTTCAATTCTCCATGCTCTATATAAAGCTGATAAAGTTTTCCCTTTTCCCAGAGAAAAATTGAATTTCTTATCGAACTATGTGTATATTTTCGTTGAGCCACATCATAATCCGTTAAAACAAACGCCATATGATAAGCTTCTATATCTGCACCATCATTTTTATACAATGCAGGGACCTTTTTACTCAAAAAAATCTCATTAATATTTCCAGGCAACCATTCATCAAATCCCATACCCCTATCAGATGTGAAAACATTTTTATATAGTGTTTCTCCGTTCAGCTCAGACATAAAAATCCGATTGTTCACATCTGTGTTTCGATACAATGTCAAATGGCCCAAAGAATAGATTTTATCCAGAGTATTCAAGCGATCTTCGGTTACAGAAACACTCAAATCACCAAAGATCTGATCCAAATCACAATGTCCCCACCAATCATAATCCTTCAGATAATCCTCGAATATATATCCGTATGCGCATTTATAGTCGCATAGCTTTTGCGGAGTTTTCAATGCTACAGGAAACGAAAAACGCTTTTGAACAGCTTGTCTGCATTCATTGAAACTCATAACAATTTGATGAACATTCGAAGGATAGTTGTATTCTGTTGTATCATTCGTAAAGATCAACCAATCAAAATTTCTATTCATCCTACAAGAATCAAGAAAAACCTGAAAGTAGGAGGGAAGTGTCCCGAAATAAGCTACTATAATTGCAATTTTCATTCTTTCGTTTTTTTCCTTATCCATAGATACAGTAAAACACCTAGCGGCGCTGCACAAATCGTTGCTGTTTTATTTGTTGAATCCGTAATAAAATGCCTGTTTCCTGCGAGTAGGCTTTCAGCAACATAATGTATAGCAGCCTCTATGCGCAGTTTTCGTGAAGGAGCATATTGCATCACAAATTTTCTCTCATCGCAAAACCCTTTTGGGTTTCTAACATACTGAAAATACATGTTTTTGGAACTCCCATCTTCCATATATTCCACAACACAAACGGGGCTATTGAAAATAAGGATGCTATAGTCCCGCTCGATCAGATGCTGCTTATAATAAAGGCTATGATATTTCTCTCCCTCAAAAACTGGAATGGGGGGATATTGTTTAATTGCTTTCGTCACACCAATAAACTTTTTATCTCCTTTATTATGGTGACATTTTTTCTTTCCATTGTTTTCATAAAAAATAGTCTTATATCCCCAGCCATGAAATTCCTTCAAATCATCCGGGAACGGGCACCCAACAATCTGACCATCTTCATATTGATCTAAAGCATAGATGCCACCAACGTCCTCTCGCTTATTTTGACTCCAGAACGTCAAAATCTCATCAACAGCCGTATCAGTCAAATAATCATCGGAATCCACATTCATAGAAAGTTCTGTTTCGATCATTTCATATGCTGTGTTATATGCTGTGTGCATACCTCCGTTTTCTTTATATACATATCGAATGTTAAAACCGTGTGATTCTTTCATCCATTGATGTACGAGTTGCTCCGTTCCATCAGAGGAACCATCATCAATAATTAGCCAATCAAAATCCTGACAAGTCTGCCTCTTCATACTTTCATAGCACTTATTTAGACAATATGCCCGATTATATGTAGGCGTAAAAATCGTAATTAAATTCATCTCAGTTCCTTCCCCCAGCATATAGTTTTCCTCGCTCTCTAAGTTTTAACAGAGCAATTGTGCCTTTCAACCCTACCAATCTACTTGCTATTCTTAAAAGTCTAATTTTTTGATTTTGCGAATATGCCAAAAAATTTTTATACGCTTTAGCTTTACCCAAAAGCTTTTTTTGCTGATCTTTGTCCGGCACAGCAGAAATATTTGCAAGAAGCGTCCCATATTGATAGGCAATATACGGTTTCAACAATTCTACACGTTCGTTACTCTTCACCCCATCAAGCACATCTACGCAAAACTCGATATTATCCAGGAGTGTTGCCACTTTTTGATATGTAACACTTTTTGAAATTGACGTATTTCGCTGTCTATAACAGACAATAACGTCTTCAATGTAATCAAATGACTCCGCCAACAGTGCGAGTCTCAAGCACCAATCTATATCTTCAGAAGTAATTTTTCCTCTAAACCGAAGCTTCCCGTCCCTAAACAACTCACGGCGAATAGCCTTATTCCAAGCACAGGCAATCCATAAATCATGTTCCGTTATATACTGAAATGAATCTTCTGCTTTTATGCCGACCGGCATGCTTCCTGTACTTTGAAAATTCACCCCTTGCGCCGTCACACCATCCGTTTTTTCAAAATTGAAACACAGTACATCTGGATGTGTTTCGAATAATCTTTTCGAAATCTTATTAAGCACATTTTTATCTTTCCAGTAATCATCGCTATCCAAAAATATAACATATTTTCCGCCTGCAGCGCAGATTCCTGTGTTACGAGCCGCAGATAGACCCTGATTTTCTTGATGAATCACCCGAATCCTATTGTCGTGTCTAGCTAATTCATCGCAACGCTCTCCACTTCCGTCCGTAGAGCCATCGTCCACAAGAATAATTTCATAGTTATAAAATTCCTGCGACAGTACACTTTGTACACATTGCGATAAATACTCAATAACATTAAACACTGGTATGACGATAGTAAATACATTTGAACTTTCCATTTTATAACACTCCATTTTTACCATTACCAAACTACTTCAATCTGATACCAGTAAAATACCAAATACGCTGCAACCATTACAATCATAATCAATCTTTTAGATTCTTTTGTAAACATGTGGTCAATTTCCCAAGGTAACAAAATATAGTTATACAGCGACGCATAAATCGGTAAACGACCAATAAAAATACCACTAGTAAACATAGAAATAATATATATGCCTGTAGAAATAATCGACATATTTGTACAAAAATTAATTACAGGATCATCTTCAGCTTGAATATATTTTAACCCAATTAAAGAAAGAATTGTTGGAATAGAATACACCAAAACACGCAACGCATTTGTTCCATCATCGCCCCATTCGTTCCAATCAGATACCATGTTGGCATATTGCGTTTCCTGCATCATACTATCGAGAATGTTTGTAAATTGGTTTACAAAAACAATAGCGATCAATGCTGCGACCCAAAAAGTGATAGAGCGCTTATTCCAAGCTTTTCCTTGAGCAATAATCACTATCGGAATCATCAATAAAGCAGACTGATGTATCGTAGACGCCAACAAGATAATAGCCAAAGTTGGTATCCACTTTTTCTTTAGCATTAAACCTGTAGCAGCAAACAGAAGAGTAACAGCTGTAAACTGTCTGATGCCATTGAACATCCAAGATAGATAATCCGTAGATGCTACAAATAAAAATACAGAAACCAGATATTGAGACGAATATTTCCGATAAACTGCCACCAACACCACGCTCTGAAATAATGCTAAAACCAAGAAATATACAGTTGTATTGCTACCAAATACAATTTTAATAAGTCCACTCAAAAAGAAAAAGCCTTTATCTTTTGCAACCGTTGGCATATACGCAACCAACTCGTTAATAGTATTTGGCAGTTCTCCAAACATCATTCTATACGAATAGCTGTCACCTATGTCACCTCTGAAAGATGCTTGAATAAAAATAGGTGCAAATGCGCATATTGCAAACAACCAATTTGCTCTAATTTCTTTTTTCCCCAGCACATTTTCTTGCCGAACTGCTAAAGTAATATTCATAATAACTGCCATCACAGCAAGCCATACTATAACAAATGTAGTTTGTGACATACTCTTTCTCCTGCTCTTATTAAATGTATTCCTCTTCAATTTTCAAATATTTATATGATCTTTTCATATACAATATTAGATTTTTGGAAAATCAGCATATATCATGTCGCTTTTGCCATCTTTATCATATCATCTCAGCATAAAAGTTTCGATATGCCTTATCACAAATAGCAAGAAGATATAGACTTCTAATTTTTAATTATACCATGCAAATCGCGTTTTTCCAAATGCTTTTCTCTAATTTCAAGTAGGAAATTTTCAATTCTGTGAACCATTTTTTCTATCAGGATGATACGCATCAACTAACTTGATTTTTTCTGTCTTGTGAGCAAAACAAATGCCAGACCTTGTCACAGTCTGGCAGGGAATCGCCGTATTTAAATTTTATACTTCCATGCGTCCGGTTTGAGAAAACAACTTCACTTCCAATCTTCTGGGTGTAGCGAATCGTATTCGCAGTTCGGGACGGCTGTCCATTCCACACAGCGATCAAACGATTGGAGTGATCACACATCCATAACCGTCCTGATCGCCTGCTCAATCGCATTTCCCAGCGTATAAATGAATGACTGCATCTTTGGAGGCCGTCAATTTCTCCGGTCGATGTCCAGTAAAGCATACTGTTTTCTTCCGTTCCATTCTTTACACAACCTTTCAAAATTTCTTTTATTATTATATTGCTATGACAATTGTGATTCTACCATAGTCTGTTAATTTTTCTGCTCATAGCATCTATAATATCTGATATAGAGGAAGAGTGGCGATGAATGAAACGCTGACCGGTATGGGACAACGTATTTTTTCACTCCGAAAAAAGAAAGGGCTGACACAGGAGGGGCTGGCAAATCTGGCAGGTGTCAGTTACCAGACCATCTCGACTGCGGAGCTTGGGAAAAAAGCTCTCCGGCCCGAAAATATTGTGAAACTCAGTCAGGCACTTGGAGTTTCAACGGACTATTTGCTGACTGGAAAACACAATCTAATCGATCAATCCTTACTAAACGGCAAATTATCCGAAGCTGACCCCAAAAAGTATGACCGTATTATGCGTGTTATCGAAATCATGCTTGAAGATAACTAATAGCCTGGCTAAGCGAAAAATGCTTTGCCAGGCTGTGTTTGTTTTATCCCAGATCGACCGGTTTCTTCTCCGGCTGACGTACCAGAAAACTGTCCCTGTTTTGAGAAATCTTGTTCAGCTCCATCCACTGTTCCCGGATTTCCTGATATGTGGAATATTGTACTTTCTTCCTTGACGTCAATGATGCTTTTTCTTCTTTCAAAGCCTGGATACTGGGAAATTTTCCGTTCTCAAAAATTTCCAGAAGTTCCTTATGCGCAGCATCATGTAAATCCAGATCTGACCGGTGGGCATCCCGGAATGCTTTCTTATTTCCATCTTTGCAGTAAGCCCGGTAACTATTCATGGTACTGAAATACTGACCCAGCAGACGCAGCTCCCGGTTCACCTCTTTCAGGCGGGTTTCTGTCACTTTCATTTCTTCTTTTTTCTGCTTGAAATCAGCAGTTACTTCAGCCAAAATGTCATCCAGCTTTTCTGCATCCAGCAGACCATTTTCTGTCAGGAAATTAAACGTTTTTGCCTGTTCCTGCAGATTATGTATCTTTGCCCACTGTTCATATCCGGCACTGGTTTTTACTTTCTCATTATGCTCCATATCAACCACACGGCCAATGGATTCCGTGCCCGTGATCTGCCGATTTCTTTGCGATTCCAACTTTTGCTCAACTTGAACAAAAGTGATTGGCACAGTTCCCAAAATTGCAGCATCTACCGCAGCTTTTTCAAACGCATCACCAAGTTTTTTCCCAGTAATCGCTTTCTTCCTTTCTGGTAGCAGGTAGCTATATCTGCCACGGCTTTCTTTGACCTGGATGCCGTAGATTTCAAACAGTTTCCGTTTAAATTCTTCCGTATCGGCACTTTCCTGAATTGTCGTCAAAATCGCCTGCCGCAACTTCTCTTTTTCCGTTTCAAACTTTGTCGGCTTTGCGGTTGTGTCGGCTTGCTTTTCTGTCCTTTCTTTCCTTTCCTGACCACGCTGGTCTGCCCGGTATTCCTCATTGGTTACACGCCGATCAGAGTGCTGCAGATCCACCTGATTCAGTCCCTGTTGCCGGCACATCTCCATGACTTCTTTTTGAAGGTATTCCAGAAAAGGTTTCGTACAGTTATGTTTGAATCCCGCTCTGGTATCACAGGGACGCATCTCATACGGAAGTGATTCTGTATCCAGCATCCGTACACTGTTCAATACAATGTGAACATGAATATTTCCGGCTCCATTGGAACCATTCTCATGAGTACAGACCATTATCTGATGACCAGGAAAGTGCTTCTTTGCAAACTACATTCCCATCTGTTGGGCCTGTTCCATGGTCAGTCCCAGCGCCTGATCCCTGGGGTCAAAGCTGATGATATAATGGTGAGTTTTAATTTCCGATTTCCGTTTGTTTTTTCCATATCGCTGATTCACTTTCCGGCATTCCCGTGCAAAGGTCTGGGGATCGCAGTTAAGGCCCTCCAGTAAATACTTTTCTCTCGGAATCGGGTAACCTTCTTCATCTCTTATCAGCCTGCCGGTATTCTCATCATGCTGAAACGTCAGATACCGTTCCGTCTCTGTGTAATCTGCATTTTTACTTGCAATGTGTTTCAGAATGGCCATCAGGCATCACCTGCCAGCTTCTCCAGTTCCTGCTTAATTCGGCTCAAATCTGCAAGCCCATGGCGGCATTCTTTTAACAGCCTTGCTTCCATCGGATTTCCGCCATTCAACCAGTGCGCAATCTGGTTAATGTTGCTCCCAATCTTCCCGCACTGTGCTGCGATCTCATCCAGCGTATCACTGTTACAGACCGGCTGCACAGTTACATTAATCTGTGCTGTAGTAATCGCCTGCCGGATAAAATCCGACTGCGAAACACCCAGCTTTTGCAGCTGGGACATGAACTGTTCCCATTCCTCATCGTTCAGCCGGGCATGGGCAATATGGGTACGCAGTTCAGGATTATAAGTGACTTTTTTCTTTATGCAAAAAGGCTCCTTCCGTCATTGGGAAGCAATGACATTTTCAGGTGGATTCCATCCTGAAAATCCTCGAGGGTCTGGGGAAGCGAAATCCCCAGCAAGATATGGCGCAGGGACACAAAAATCGGTGTGCTACATTCCATGTGCTACACCATTGTGCTACAAGCCGAATCTTGCTCTTGGCTTCTCACCTCTCGCAACGCTCCCGCTACTCAATATTGTTCTTCTTCTTTTTCATCGTAGCAAAACTCCTAAATGACCCACTCCATTGTCAAAAAAGCACGCTTTTTGTCGATGAAAAGTCGATGAAAGTTCTTCTGATCCGTGCTATAATGACTTTATATATCCCTCTACATTTGCAAAATGGGGAAGCTGAATTTCTTCATCCTGATTGAAGAAATCACAATCAATGATCTACTTCATAAACGACACCGAAGCTGTGCTGATCATCGACTTACGAAATTGTTTTCATGTAAACAGATAGTAAACGTCGCCCGAATAGGCAGCGAAGTAGAATACAACAATTCAGGCGACAGACATAATCTCTCAAGAGATTCTCTGCCGCCTTTTTCTATAGGAAAAGTGAGGAGGAGATTATCATGCTCATTGCAGCACATGAGAAAAAACAACATCCAGAGTATCAGGAATATGTAGAAAATTTTGAAGCCACTCTGACTGGTCTGGAAGCCGGTCTGCGTGGTGGGGGAAATCCCGGGCTTATCGTTGACAAATGTCTGGATATTGCCCGGTCTTTTTATGACTGCGACAGCGCGGCTCTCGTTGAAACCAATCTGGAACTCGGCTACGGTGTCTGTGTTTCCGAGCACTGCAAAGAAGGCGTCGTTAGCTATGAAGGGCGCGTGATCAATGTTACAGCGGATGAAACACCATATCTCTACGAAAAAATCATGCACAACGATGTTTTTGACGTTCAGGAACCAAAAGATTCCCAGGTACTTTCCCCTTATGAAAATGGCATTATGAATAAAATGTCCATTCAGGTATTAGCTGTTGCTCCATATTATAAACGCACCTCCGGCTACATTTATATCCGCAATCCGAGACGGTATGTCGGTCTATACGGAATGCTGCAGGCTTTGTCCTATGTCTGTGCAACCGAACGAAATGAATTCAAGTTGATGGATCGTCTGAATATGGCCGCAAGCCAGAAGAAATGTAAAACGGACAGTGACGTTTTCATAAAAGTATTCGGCGGTCTTTCAATTACAACACACTTTGGAACTCTGACAGAAAGTGAGATTACATCATTTCTCGCCGTGCGCCTGGTAGCCTACCTATTACTCCACCGAAGCCGGAAAGTATCTCAGCGGGAACTGACCGATGCTTTATGGCCTAACGCGGAAGTAGATTCACCTGTCAAACAGGTAAAGAACGTTGTCCATCGTACCCGAAACATTCTCAACCCGATCTTCCCGGATAACCTTGTGATTTCGGACAAAACCGGCAACTATTACCTGAATCCCAACATCCATCTTGTGACAGACGCAGGATTGTTTGAAAGCTTTTACCGGTATAGGATGCTGCCATCCTCTTCCCGCAAAGAAAAGATCCATTATCTCCGTCAGGCTACACAGTTGTATGAGCATGAATTTCTTCCGAATTATACTGGCGATGCCTGGCTGGATAATCAGCGTGCCTATTATCATCTGTCCTATTTAAAAGCAATTATGGAGTTGCTCCCGCTTCTCTACCAGGAAGAAGCATATTCGGAAATGTATTCTGTTTCCAATGCAGCACTGAATCTGGAACCGGGAAATGGAGATATTCAGTTTTGGCATATGCGCGCCATGATCAGCCTCGGGGGAATTGAAATTGCCCAGAAACATTACTCACAACACAATCAATGCCTGTCCGAGGAACAGAAAATGATGCTGATAAATCTTTTTAATGAATCTCATTAAACCGAAATCAAACCGAAAAAAACTCATATGTAACTGCTCATGAGTCCTCTCATAAAACCACGGTCTGTTATAATGCTATCCCCAAAAGCATTCGACCGAAATCCCGCCCATACGATATACGGCGCAATCAGGATCAATGCTGTCGGCATCGTCCATCGTTCTACTTTTCTCCCATTTACCAGTTCCTGCTGCTTTGGAATAAAAAGCGCTAACACTCCTCCAATGAAAATCCAAATCAGCAACCACCAATAATTCGTCAATGTCATGTCATTCTCTCCAGTTCCCTTTTATAATCCAATCCCCTCACTCTTTCCCAATTTCTCAATTCTCAAATATAAAACAGCTTATATGCACACGTCCAATCCCTCGCACTACTTCTCCCCAAAGAACCTGTATTTATAAGCTGCTCTCTATCATCCGTTTAGCTTTTTCTCCAAATCCCATTTCCCTCATAAGTTTCCAATCCGATTTGTCTTTGCCTGTTTTTACTCCAGACTCCTCACCGTTCTGTCCACCACAGCTTCCTTCCGAAACTCTCTTTTCATTTTCTCTCTTCCTGCTTTTCCCATTTTTTCCCGTTCTTCTCTGCTGCAATGCAGCATCTTTTTCATTGCCTGGTACAGCATCTCTTTGTTTTTTGCTTCAACCAGCAGACCGCTTTTTCCATTTTCTACGCTTTCCCGGCAGCCCGGGATATTGCTTGTGATAACGGGGCGGCCGGTTGCCGCTGCTTCCAGGAGGACGTTGCTCATGCCTTCATGATAGCTGGGAAGAACGACACAGTCTGCTTCTGTATAAAATGGGCGCGGGTCTGACTGAAAGCCGTAAAAATGGGCGATTCCAAGCTGTTCCAGTTCTTCTACCTGCTTTTTGTAGATATCTTCAAAGAATCCGGCCAGATCAAGGACAAAGTCTTCGTTTTCTTCTTTCAGCCGCCGAACGGCATAAAAGAGTTCTTCTATTCCTTTTTCTTTCATGATTCGTCCGAGATACAGAAAATGGACACGGCTGTGGTTCGGGTAAGGTTCCATTTTGTATTTTTCCAGGTTAATTCCCGCACCGGGCAGAACAACCTGACGATCTGCCGATACGATGTTTCGTTCGCCAAATTCGCAGGCGTTTTCTTTATTTTCAAAAAAGACATATTTTACTTTTCGGAAAGCGATTCGATACAGTACCGTAACAAATCCGGCCAGTACTGGTTTTTGGAATGCAGTTTCAAGTCCCTGTACGTTGGCATAATAGGGAATCTTTTTGCAACTGCAGAGCAGACCCATATAGATATTTGGTTTAATGGAATATGTAATCACAAAGTCCGGGCTGATTTTTTGCAGAAGCCGCTTATAATCCCGCAACAGCTTTGCCTCAGCAAATGGATTCACACCACGTCGGTTCATGGATACGGGAATACACTCGATTCCCATTTTCCGAAAATCTTCTTCATGTCCGACAAATGGCATGGCAAGAATCACTTCATGCTCTCTCTGCAAGGCTTCCACCAATTCTTTGCGAAACTGCCAGAACATATACGAATGATTGGTTACAATTAGAATTCGTTTTTTCATTTTTCTTTCCTGTTTCGGTGTAATATTTCGCATTGTTTCATTACTAATTTCATTATTTTTCTTTATAAATTATATCATCTTTCAATCAATATGCAATTACTTTTCTCATTATTTTCCAGCTTCTGTGCAAAACGGGGCAGCATGCTTTCATCCCCAAAAACATCCTGCCCGTTTCTTCCTATCTTTTGCTATCTTTGCTATTTTTTCTATCTTTTGCTGTCTTTTACTACTTTTTCTATCTTTCTCTGTCTTTTTCTATCTTTTTTATCTTCTTCTATTTTCCAACCTTCACAGCCTCTTTTGCACCCTGCATCTGCTGTTTTTCCAGTCTTCCTTCGTGAATTCCATCCTGCCGCAGTACGGCTCCTGCTGTTCTCCAGAGACATTCCAGATCCATTTTGAGCTGGATATGGTGCACATAATATCCATCCAGTTCAGCTTTTTGCCGGATCGGCAGCTCATCCCGTCCATGGATCTGTGCCCATCCGGTAAGACCCGGACGGACGCTGTTTGCACCGTACTGCTCACGCTCCGCAAGGAGGTCATACTGATTCCAGAGTGCCGGACGCGGGCCAACCAGCGCCATATCGCCCTTCAGGATATTAAAGAGCTGTGGCAGCTCATCGAGGGATGTTTTCCGGAGAAACCGTCCGACTCTTGTGATGAAAAGATCGGGATTATTCAGCATATGGGTCGGCATATCATGTGGGGTATCCATGCGCATCGTGCGGAATTTATATATGTAAAAATACGTGCCGTTCTTTCCTGCCCGCTTCTGCCGGAAGAAAATCGGTCCCGGCGAATCGAGATGGATCGCTATGCCAAGCAAAATCAGCAGCCACGACAGTGCAGCCGTTCCAACCAGTGCAAGCAGCCGGTCCAGCAGATTTTTCAGATACATTTGATAAATTCCAGATTCCCTCATGTTTTCTTCCCCCTATTCTTTCACCGACTGGTTACTTTTCCGGCCTTCTTTTTCTTTTCCATAGCCGTACTTTCCGTAACCATAACCATATTTTCCGTAGCCATAACCGCCATGGGTGCTGTATCCGTAGCCTGTCGCACCCTCCGGCACGCCGTTCAGTACATAGCCGCAGACCGGAATTCGCGAATCCTCGAAGAATTCCAGTGCCCGCTGTACTTCACGGTCCTTGGTAGTTCCCTGGTGTACGACAAGAACTGCAGAATCTGCGATTCCGCCCAAAAGGGATGCATCCGACAGTACTCCGCACGGCGGCGTATCAATAATCAGAAGATCCGCATCCTCTTTCAGTTCTTCGATCAGCGTTTTCATCCGCGCGGAACGCAGCAGGCCAGCCGGATTTTGTGTACTTCCGACACCCGGCAGAATTTTCAGCGACAGATCCCGATAATCGGTAAGTGCCTCATCCAGGCTGATCTGTCCTTTCAGCACTCCTATGATTCCACGTCCCTTCCGCTCGGAAAGTCCGATACACTTCAATACCGACGGATTTCGCAGATCTCCGTCCAGCAGCACTACGCGGTATTTTTTCTTTGCGAATGCTTCTGCGAGATTCACGGCAACGGTTGTCTTTCCCTCTCCCGGCACAGAGCTTGTCACAAGCAGAACCGGGCAGTCGGCTTTTCCAAGCCCGTCCTCTGTTCTTGTCCGGATCAGCTGCATTGCTTCTTTGAAGGAATCCGGCACTTTGGGGTTACAGATCGTGATGGTCTGTTCTTTTACGTTGCTTCGTTTCTTGATTTTCGCCTCCGGCAGATTTCCAAGGAACGTTGCGTTCGTCAGCTTTTTCACGTCCTCTGCCTGGCGAATTGTTTTTCTTGTTCTCACATAGATGAAAATCAAAAGCAGTGCAACGGCAAGTCCCGCCGCTGCTCCGATCATTCCGGCATGTACCGCATCCTGGCTGTTGATCGGGGATACCGGTACGCCGCTGTCGTCTACCACCGTCAGCGTTGTCGCACCGATTATGTACTCCGCCACCTCCGGATAATTGGTAATGACGGACTGAAGTACGCGATATGCCGTATCCGGTGAAGAATCTTTTACGCGAATTGTGAACAGGTTGGTGTTTTCCATCACGCTCGCCTCAATTTTGGATGTCACTGCTCCCACCTGAAGATCCCGTGCCACAACATCCTTTAATACACCGCTTGTTACGATATAAGGAAAGGTTTTTCCAAGCTGCTGCGCCGTCACATTGTCATAATAGGAATAGCCGACCGCGCGGTTTGATCCGACCACAAATGAGGTGTATGCCTCATACATGGGCTGATACCGCAGCTTTGCCGTCAGAAAGGAGCCGCCTCCCATGAGGATCACAAGAATCAGCACGCCCAAAAAGAATTTTCGGAACGCCTGGAAATATTCTGCCAGAAAGGCGATCAGATCGATTTTCTCCGGTTCCGCCGAATAGGTTTCATACGTTTCTCTGCTCATGCTCTTTGCTCCCTCTTATCGTTCTGCCCTGCTGTAGGTGCCGTATCCATATCCATAACCGTAGCTGTTGCCGATCCGCTCACCGAATCCCGGGTAAACATTTCCAAATACACAGCCGATCACTTTTTCCTCTTTCTGGTTCAATGCATCAATCGCATCGTTGATGTCTCTCGTCAGTACGCCGTCCTGCCGCACGGAAAGAACTGCCGCATCGGCATACTCTGCAAGCTCTTCTGCGTCCGCAGTCATTCCCATCGGCGGCGTATCCAGAATAATGTAGTCCATATTGGTCCGGCATGTCTCCAGAATCCGGTGGAAAATCTCACCGCCGATTGCAAGCGACGGCTCTTCCAGACGATTACGGCAGATTCCGGTATATACGTTGGTATCCTTGTATTTCTCAAAAACGCCGGATGCCGACTCTTTTCCGAGGACAACCTTTCCGAAATCCTTTCCGTCTTTTTCCGGAATCTCAAAGATTTTATGTAACGCCGGCTGTCGGAAATCGCAGTCCAAAAGCAGTACACGGTTCTGCTCTTCTGCAAGGGCAAGCGCCAGATTTGCCGCAAGGGTCGATTTTCCTTCATTTTCCGCCACACTGGTCACCAGCAGCACTTTTCCGCCTTTTCGGTCCAGACGCCCCCGCACACGCGATGCAATACGCTTTAAGGATTCCACATACAGAAAGCTCCGCGCCGGATTGGTAATCAGCATGGAGCTGTTTTTCTTCTTCTTTTCGTGATACACAACGCCCAGCAGGTCCGCATCGATTTTGCGGGTGAATTCTGCCTCATTTTTGACGGTATCCCGCAGAAAGGAAAAGAGTCCGATGAGTGCCGCCATAGCAAGGGCTGTCGCAAGAAATGCGGTCGCGGCATACTTTTTGGTCGGAATCTGGTTCGATGGCACGCCGGAAACCTGCGGCTGCTGCAGTGTCTCCAACACTACATTCGGAATAATATAGTCGGAAATGCTCGTATAATTGTTCAGCACCGACTTTAAGATCCGAAATGCCATTTCCGGTGAATCTGCGGTCACAGACAGCTCCATCAGATTGGATTCCGGCACAATGGAAGCATTCATTTTTGCCGGAAATGAGGACAGGCTAAGCTCCTCCATCACTTTTTTCTTCAAAATCGTATTTTCCAGAATTGCTTCAAATTTCTGTGCCATCTCATATGTGGCCGACAGGCTCGATGCCGCATTGGCATCCACCCCGCGTCCCATAACGGCAAATGTGGTTTTTACCGTATACCGGTCTTTGTGTACGGTCGTCATCACAGTATAGGTTATCATCGCCGCCGAACAGGCAATCAGAAGGATGACCCACCAGTTTTTTGCAATGTCGCACAGGATACTTCGGAGATCCCAGTCTGTTTTGCTGCTCTGCCCGTTTCCTGTTCTGTCGTATTCTCCCATCTGGATCCCCCCTATTCGTTTACACAGACGATCAGGCGGACGGAGCTAGTCTGCCCATCCTCCGCTGTCGCAGTGTATGTCACTTCATAAACACCCGCACTGCCGGTATCGACCGGATTGTCAATGGAAAACTGATTTTCTCCCAGAAGCTCTTCTTCATACGAAGCTGCATGAAGCGCACCGTCTTCTCTCTTTTCATACAGCATCTGATCCACACTCACGCTTTCCAGATATGCCTGCGGATCAAATGGCTGCTGCAGATCCAGATGAATCAGGTAATCGCTCAGGGTAATCTGCGGCTTTCCGTTCTCCTCTGCCGGATCGTAGAGTTCTACTGTCACCGGAAGACTTGTCACATCTCCGGCGCGGTTTGCAACCGAATATGTCACGTGGTACAGTCCCGGTGTACTGCTGATCTCATCCTCGTAAGAAATCCGGATGCGGTCGGTAATCGTTCCGTCCAGGCAATCCTCCGCGGAAAGTCCCTCTGTCAGATCATCCGCATTCAGGCTGAACCGCAGCGGACGATCCAGGGAAAAGACCGGTGAGGTGTAATCGTTATACACCAGTTCCCGCTCCGCATGCGTAACGTGGTTATCGGAATCAAAGGCGACGATACTGATTTTCCGCCGCCCCTTTTCCACAAAATTCGAAATATGTTCCACAGCAAGAGAACTCGTCACATCGCCGTCTTTTTTATCGTAAGCAGTTACTCCGGCCAGAAGTTCTGACTCCTCTGCATGGATGCTGGCAGAAATCTCACTGTTGTCCATCGTAATTTCCGGCCCTTTTCCGTCTTTTCCCGTCTGCTGCCGCACCAGACACCCGCCAAAGGCAAGTGTGGAAGCCAGAAACAGAATGAGAACTGCCGCTCTCGTTTTGTGCATATCAAAGATGCTCCTTTCGTTTCTGTAACGCCATTCTTCCTGTTTTTAGAGGAACCAGCGTCTTTTCCGTTTTCGTTCCGGGGACGGTTCATAGAAAATCTGACGGTCCTCCAGGATTCTTCTCGGATTCACTTTCAATAAAAGCTGTGCATACGCTTCTCCATACCGCTCCTCCAGAAACTGCCGGACCGGCCGCATGTCCGTGGTCCGGTAATCAGCTCCGTGGGCATCGCTTGCCACACAGCCCGCAAGGCGGTTTTCCAGTAGAAACCTTGCTGTCCGCTCCGCCTCTTCTCCAAATCTTCCAAACACGCTTCCTTTGTTGATCTGCAAAACCGCGCCCATTTCCCGGAATTCGTACAGAAGCTCCGGTGTATCCTGCACGCAGAAATACCGCTCCGGATGCGCCAGCACCGGGATTTTTCCCATCGCCGGAAATTCCAGCAGCCGCTTTTTGATTCCGTCCGGCGCCATATCAAACGGCACCTCGATCAGATAATAGCAGCTCTCATGGAGCGGTATCAGCTTTCTCTCTCTGATTTTTTTTCCCAGCGGTCCGATGCTCATGATTTCCATGCCGCGCACCAGGCTGATGGGAATGTGTTCTCTGTTGATTTCCCTCTCCAGACGGTAAAACTGCTCTTCTAACTGTTCCGATTCGTAGTTGACATATCCATCTTCTACGCCTTCGATTCCCGTCTGGTTTGCATGCGGCGTCACTGCGAGGATGCGCACCCCGCTTTGTGCCGCCATTTCTGCCATTTCAAGGGAGGTGGACAAATTCGGGGATCCGTCGTCCACTCCCGGCAGAATATGTACATGAAGGTCCGTCATCCCTGTTTTTCTCCTTCGTACTGGTATTCCGGCACCATTTTCTTTACCAGATAACAGATGTCCGGACATTCGTTTTCCGCTTCCTTCGCGAGTTCCTTTATCTGCTCCCGGAATACTTTCTCATCAAATGCAATCTGTCTGCCGATAAAAATCCGGCTGTTTTCTGTTGTCTGCATGCCCTCTTCATTCATCAGAAGCTCTTCATACAGCTTTTCGCCGGGCCGCAGGCCAATATATTTGATCTTGATTTCTTTTTCCGGCTCATACCCGGAAAGGCGGATCATATTTTTTGCCAGATCTGCGATTCTGACCGGATCTCCCATATTCAGGACAAAGATCTGACCGTTTTTCGCATAGGCGCCTGCCTCAAGTACCAGGCTGACTGCCTCCGGAATCGTCATAAAATATCGAATGATATCCGGATGCGTAACCGTCACCGGACCGCCGTGTTCGATCTGACGACGGAACAGCGGAATGACACTTCCGTTGCTTCCCAGTACATTTCCAAAGCGCACTGCTGTAAACTCTGTCGTGCTGTGTCTTCCGATCAGCTGAATCACCATCTCACAGAGCCGCTTGCTCGCTCCCATGATATTGGTCGGGTTGACCGCCTTGTCTGTTGATATCAGGATAAACTTCTTTACCTGATAATGGCTTGCTGTGCGCGCCGTTTTTAAGGTTCCAATAACATTGTTTTTAATCGCTTCATTCGGGCTGTCCTCCATCAGCGGCACATGCTTGTGGGCTGCTGCGTGAAAGACGATGTCCGGCCGGTACTTCGAAAAAATTGATTCCAGCCTCCGCTCATCCCGCACAGAACCAATCAGTACGGTCAAATTGAGATCTGGGAACTCCCATTCCAGAGATTTCTGGATCTGGTACGCATTGTTTTCGTAGATGTCAAAAATGATCAGATGCCCGACGTCGTGTCCGGCCAGCTGGCGGCAGATCTCACTTCCGATCGAACCGCCTCCGCCTGTTACCAGGATTGTTTTCCCCTTCACATAGCCAAGGATTGCATCGAGATCCACCTGGATGGGATCTCTTGGCAGCAAATCCTCAATTTTTATTTTCTTTCTGATCTTTTTTTCTTCTTTCATAGCTCCCACTCTCATTCTATTGCGTTTTTCTCCCGTATTCAGTTATCCTGTTCCTGCAGACAATCTTCCAGTAAATACAGCATTTCAAGTGCTGAACGAAAACCTGCTTTCTGTTTTCCGCAGATCAGAAATCCCTGCAGACTACAGTGCTGTCGGAACTGAATCTGAATACTGACCATACGCTCGGTTCCTGCTGGAAGCGTTGTATCCTGATTGTTCTTCATTTCATCTGTAAATTCCCACTCTTCTTTTTCCCCTTCTGAAAGGCTCCGCATACAGCTTCCTGCATCCGGCATGCCGAGCAGGTCATAAATGCGGTTCATCCGAAGCAGCATTTCTCCGTATCCCTCAAACGGAATGTCATAGTGAAGCAGCGGCAGCCGGATCACTCCTTTGGAATGGCTTCCCTTCACTTCCTGAAAGCATAAAAATAATGCTGCATCTGCTGTTGTATGTACTTTTTCTCTGATTGTTTCTACTTCTCTGTTCATATTTCTCTCCATATGATATTTATTCTTTTACAATGTTATATATAATAATTGTTTTTGGAATATTATACCAAACCCATCTCGCATCGTCAATCTTCTCGACCTCCTTTTCTTTCGATTTTCTTTCGATTTTTCTGCTGTTTTTTCTGCCTATCGTTCCTTTTTTTTACTTTTTTCGACTCTTTAAGCCATCCGGCATCGTTATCTGTCGAACGATTTTAACAGAAGTGCGGCAATTCGGCTTGAATGAGATCCTGCCACTATGCTAAACTACATTTTGTAATTTTATGACGTTTGCTGTAATGCTCCCTCCTACTTTTATTTTGTACCCTATCATGTTTCTTTGCGCCGGACAACCGCTTCGACTTGAACGGCTGCACTTCGACGCAAACGGTATGCTTTCCAGAAGGTGTTTTTTTTGTATTCCAAATTAATATTCCCACTCGATCCGAACGATTCTGTTCTGCTCGAAATTCCAGTCATTATCTCACAGGGTGTTTCCCAAAAATACCGGCTGGCGCTGAACGACCTGATTTACGTTGAAGCCTGCCAGCACCGACTGATTCTCCACACCATTCAGGGAGATTTTACAACCCGCTGCACATTTGCCGACCTGACGGTCTGCCTTACACCAAGTGATCGTTTTTTCCACGGCGGAAAAGGTCTGCTGATCAACTTTGCCCACGTTTCCCTTGTACAGGTAACCGGCGAAGTTCTGCTGAAAAATGGGCAGATCATTTTCTGCAGCCGCCGGCGGAGGCGTGAGACCCGGGAAGCCTTCCTGGTCTACGCCGGAGCAGGAAAGTTTTCTCACGAAACGATATAATAAATAATCCTGCCCTCCTGTTTTTATAACGTTTTCGCTTAAAGGCAGCCGAATGAGAACAAAACAGACCGCAAAGTGGGACTTACAGATTGCGGAAAAGATTTTTCAGACACACGTTACATCGTGTCTGCAAGCTCCATTCGAGCTGCAAATTGTGTATAGAAATCTGTATTTCCGTCATACGGAAGCAGATAAAACAGCTTCAGAATGTTCATGCTGATCTGCTGCCGGAATGCATCGTCCTCGCTTTCGCGCGCCGCATTCTGCTTTTTCTTCAGATAATAATGCCATTCTGTCGTAAAGGCTTCGTATTTCCCAAGCTCCGGCGTATCGAGCCAGCGGCGGACCTTGACCTTCGTCTTGTTCTCCTTCGGACATTCGTTCACCTGAAGGAAATAAGAAAATGTTCCATCCTCATACAGCCGTCCCAGTGGAAACATCCGACAGAAGCCCGGGCGCGCATCGTGGATGCTGCAGCGGCCTTCTTCATTTAAAAAGCTACACTGGTCTGACTGCTCTGTCATCTTCAGATGTGGCAAAATAACACCGTCCACGACACGAAGCGCCACGTTCCCAGCCAGCAAAATCTCTTCCATCGTCTTTCCCAGCTTTTTCTCCAGACGGTAGACATCCATCGGGTCGAGTACAATCGAATCTCCCATCCCATTACAGCAGGCGGAGCATCCGCGGCAGTCGTCGCAGCCCACTTTTACAAGATCATTGGCTCCGTATCGTTTTCCATCTGAAATTTTATCTATCTCTACATTTCGTTCCATTTTTTCTTCCTATCTTTTCTCTTAATCCTTGCTTTTGGTCTCTTCTCTCGATCTTTGCTTTTGATCTTCACTTTTGATCTTTGCTTTCGGTCTTCGCTTTCGATCCTTGCTTTCGGTCTTTTCGCCCGATCTTTATTTCTTCCTCACATTTCTACTCCCACAACATGCAGTACCTCGTCCTTTACCTGGAATTTGATTTCCATTCCCGCAAAGGAAAGTCCGTAGACGCGTTCTTCGCTGTTCTGATACGATGGACGCGGATCCTGCTCCAGCACTTTTTTCAGCGCCGCACGGTGATCTGTCGGAACCTTTTCCAGCAGCTCGTCCGGAATTTCAACCGGAATAAAGTATTCCTTCGTCTTTTCCGTAAAGCTGCCAAGCGCCTCCACGTGACTGTCTACATGCGGCAGATACGGTTTGATGTCCAGAATCGGTGTGCCGTCCATCAGATCAGCCCCCGTAAGGTGCAATACCGGGCCAAGCGACGGGTGCTGCTCCACATATTCCAGCTTTACCGAAGAAAGACCGATCGGATTCGGGCGGAACGGCGAACGCGTAGCAAATACGCCGACCCGTTTATTTCCGCCAAGCCGCGGCGGCCGCACCATCGGAGACCAGGTATCCCGCACGGCTTCCGAAAACTCCCAGATCAGCCAGAGATGGGAATATTCTTCCAGCCCACGCAGTGCATTTGCATCGCGGAACTCCGGTTCAAAAACGATCGTACTCTTTAGTTCTTCGATCAGTCCGCTCTGCCTCGGAATCCCGAATTTTTCCGGGAAATCCGTGTGGATTCGGGCGATCACCTTCATTGCAATTTCTTCTGCCACGTTTCTTACTCCTTTTCTTTCCTGCATCTTCTCTTCTATTTCGCATGGCTCTGAATCGTTACCATATGTTTTATCTTAACATTTTGTTTTTGAAAAGTCCACCATGCGCATTCCCCTTCGCCGACTCCCCTGCGGATACTACACGTTACGGGTCACGCAGAGCCTGCCAGACGGTGACTTATACTCCAAGCTCCCGCATGCTTTTCAGCAGCTCCTCGATCTGTTCTGCTATTTCCTTTACTTTCTCTTCCAGCCCGATCAGTTCCCCGCGGTACATCTGTTTTTTCTCCGTCACATCCAGAACATGTACCGTCTGGACCAGAAATGTTTCTGCCTTTGACTGAAGCTCTTCCGGCAGATGTGTCTCTTTCAGACGGTTTCGAAAGCTTTCCAGATCCTTTCCTGCCGCTCTTAAATACTGATTCATATGAAGCCCCGTGTGGCGCATCCTTGCACGCCCCTCGCTTCGCACCCTGGCATACGTTTTCTGGCTTTTTGCTGCATACAGTGTCATCTGTACATACATCAGGCTGGTCAGTGCCTTTTCTCCTGTCATTGCAGTTTCGTACAATTCTTTTTTTACTCTTTGGCTGCTCATACATTCCTCTCTCTCCGCCACGCTTCTTTCGCTGGCAACGGATGGCAGTTCATGTTTGGTATTCAGGAGTCGAAGGACAAGAAAGAATCCTGCCCGGAGGGCTTTTCTCATTTACAGGAAAATTCAACGAAGTCTCCTGTAAATAAAAAAAAGACTCCTATCATGACATCTGCCACAATAAAAGTCTTGCGTTCTCATTTGATACGGATGTTTCTCAACATCGGCTGACGGTTTCAAACCCGCACGGGATGTTTTTATTTCAGATCCCGTGGCGTTTCGCTACTCCCTTTTATTTGTTGAGATGAATCTTAGCACACTTATTGCTAAATTGCAAGCATATTTTTTTGCATATCATGCATGATTTCATGCATCCTATTATTTTTGACGGTGTTTCTTCCTATATAAATGGAATGCCGGAAAGCATACGGTTCCCACTATTAAAACAAAGAAAACCACATCCGCATATAGCTTCACATATTCCGCTGCCTGCTCCCATGCAGCGCCGACCGCTGCGCCGATGCCAACCAGAAGAAGATTCCAGACCGTACTCCCGACTATGGTATATAGAAGAAATCCCGGCATCTTCATCCCTGCCATGCCGGCCGGAACCGAGATGAGACTTCGGATGATCGGAATACATCGGCCGAGCAGCACAGCCCGCTGCCCTTTTTTCTGAAACCAGGCAATGGTCTTCCAGGCATCCTCTGCACGAAACCCCAGAAGCTTCATCGGTCGGCTCTCGAGCAGCTCGGCAAGCCCTTCCGGGCTGACGAGGGTTCCGGCTCCGTACAGCACCAGCGCGCCAAGCAGTGAGCCCGCCGTAGATGCCAGCACAACCCCAGCCGGGTGCAGCCGGGTACACGTTGTCAGAAAACCGCCGAAAGTCAGAATCACCTCGGAGGGAATCGGCGGAAATACATTTTCCACGGCAATCAGGATTAGAATACCAAGATATCCAAAACGGTTGACCATATCCAGAATCACGCTCTGCAAATTTTCTCTTCCTTTTCATTTCCGCCATGGAAACCTCTTCCCCGCGGCTGCCAGATAGCCGGTTTTCCGGTCTTATCGGTTTTCCTGCCGGAAACGCTCTTTTTCTTCTCCTGCATTTTATGCGCCTTTTCCACGGTGCATGAATCCTTTTTGACTACTTCTTTACAATTCCGTCAGATTTTCTTCCTTTTGTTTTCATGTTCTCTTCAGAAAAGCTTTATCCCGTGTACACATTCTGGTCACAATTTTCCCGTATACTAATCTTATCAACAACAAAGGAAGTAAAAAACAACCTCCATTGTTTCTCTATAAATAAACCGGAGACGGCAAAGCATTTCTGGAAGCACGTCTCCAACGCCAACCTTTCTAATAGATAGATTTCTTTTTCATACCGCCGGGGCTCCAACCAAGTCCCGGCCTCTCTCCTTTTGGGGAGATTTTTTTTGTAACGATTCAGATCCATGCGAAATTCCGGAAAAATCGCGAATCATGCTTGCGTGAAGGAGTGCTTTTTCTGAATCGCTTCTATTCCTGCTATTCCTGCCGCATTTTTTTCTTGCACGTGACTTTTCTCTATAGTAAAATAAAATCAGTTGTTTGTAACTCTTCAGAACCCAATGGGGCAAGAATGATCCGTTTCTTTCAAACAAATACCATGGAAAAAAGGGAGAAAAATATCATGAAAATTGGATTTGACAATGAGAAATACCTGAAAATGCAGTCCGAGCACATCCGCGACCGCATCAACCAGTTCGACAACAAGCTGTATCTGGAATTCGGCGGAAAGCTGTTCGACGATTTCCACGCATCCCGCGTTCTTCCGGGCTTTGCACCTGACGCAAAACTACGCATGCTGATGCAGCTCTCCGATCAGGCCGAGATTGTTATGGCAATTTCCGCATCCGATATTGAGAAAAACAAAATCCGCGGTGACCTCGGCATCACCTACGACAGCGATGTACTCCGTCTGATCGACGAGTTCCGCGGACGCGGCCTCTACGTCGGAAGCGTAGTAATTACCCAGTATTCCGGCCAGCACAGCGCAGATGCCTTTAAAAAGAGACTGCAAAAGCTCGGCATCCCGGTTTACATTCACTACACGATTCCGGGCTACCCGCACAATGTACCGCTGATCGTAAGCGACGAGGGATATGGAAAGAACGAATACATTGAAACGACACGCCCGCTCGTTGTCGTTACCGCACCGGGACCGGGAAGCGGAAAGATGGCAACCTGTCTTTCCCAGCTTTACCACGAGCACAAACGCGGTGTAAACGCCGGTTATGCCAAATATGAAACCTTTCCGATCTGGAATCTGCCGCTGAAGCACCCGGTCAACCTGGCCTATGAGGCTGCTACCGCCGATCTGAACGATGTCAACATGATCGACCCGTTCCACCTCGAGGCATACGGCGTGACAACCGTCAACTACAACCGTGATGTCGAGATTTTCCCGGTTCTGCGCGCGATCTTCCAGCAGATCTTCGGCGAGAGCCCGTACAAATCCCCGACAGACATGGGTGTCAACATGGCCGGAAACTGTATCATTGATGATGAGGCATGCCGCGAGGCTTCCCGTCAGGAGATCATCCGCCGCTACTACACCGCTGTCGACGGCATCGCAGACGGTTCCCGTTCCGAGACCGAGGCTTACAAGATCGAGCTTCTGATGAAACAGGAAAACATCGTTGCCGCAGACCGCACCACCGTTTCCCCGGCTCTCGTCCGTGCCGAGGCGACCGGCGCACCGGCTGCTGCCATGGAACTGCCGGACGGACGCGTCATCACCGGAAAGACCGGCGATCTGCTTGGATCGAGTGCAGCGCTTCTACTGAATGCGTTAAAAGAACTCTCCGGCATCGACCATGACGTACATGTTCTCTCACCGGAATCCATCGCTCCGATCCAGACCCTGAAAACCAAGTACCTCGGAAGCAAGAACCCGCGTCTTCATACCGACGAGGTTCTGATTGCGCTGTCTGCTACTGCTGCACAGAGCGAGGATGCACAGAAAGCACTCTCCTGCCTGCCGCAGTTAAAGGGCTGCCAGGTGCACTCCAGCGTTATGCTCTCAGATGTGGACCGCAAAATGTTCCAGCGTCTGGGATGCGATCTGACCTGTGAGCCGAAATTTCAGTAAATAATTTTTATATCTTGGACATAAAAAATCCAGGGCATACGGTACTTTCCGTACCTGCCCTGGATTTTTTCTTTTCCGGCTTCTGTTTATAAATTTTCTTTTCCGAATCCCATCGGCAGCAGCTCCTCGAGTGTCATTTCTTTCCAGGAACCGTCGCCCTTGCAGAGAAGGACGAGAAATTCGTTCGGATCAACGAATTCCCGCAGGACCTGGCGGCAGACACCGCACGGTGTGCAGAAATCCTCCGGCTCTGCCTCTCCAGGGCCGCCGCAGACGGCGATCGCGTCAAATTCCGTTATGCCCTCGGATACGGCTTTGAAGACCGCGGTGCGCTCCGCGCAGCTTGTCGGTGTATACGCCGCATTTTCAATGTTGCAACCGGTATAAATCGCTCCATTCTTTGCCAGAACCGCCGCGCCTACGCGGAATTTCGAATACGGCACATACGCAAATTTCCGCGCTGCCAGAGCCTGTTTTACCAGCTCCCGTTTTATTTCTGTACTGATTTCCTGTTTCATATCCAGCATCCCCTTTCCAGTATCCCCCTATTTTTTCTTTCTTATTTCTGATCTTCCCGGATCAGAATCCGCAGCGCCTCAATCGCTACCTGAATCGCACCTTCCGTATCGTGCGTAATGTGGTTCTCCATGCCGCGTTTCACTCTCTCCTGATTTCCCATCACAAGAAAATCCGATCCGGCACGGACGCCGCGGGCACTTGCCACGATAAAGAGTGCCGCCGATTCCATCTCTGACGCTTTGCATCCAAGCTTCATCCATGCATCCCATTTTTTCAGCAGCTCATCGCCGACCGGCATCTGCTCCGGGTCGTGCTGGCCGTAAAAGGAATCCTTGCACTGTACCACGCCCGCATGCCATTTTTTCCCAAGATTCTTTGCCGCCTGCACCAGCGCATTCGTCACGGTAAGGTCTGCGACTGCCGGGAACTCAATCGGTGCGTATTCCTTTGACGTTCCCTCCGCACGGATCGCTCCCGTTGCCACCACGATATCGCCGCCCTCTACATCGAGTGCCATACCGCCGCATGTTCCGACGCGGATAAACGTATCGGCACCGCACTGGATCAGCTCTTCCATCGCGATGGAAGCCGACGGACCGCCGATGCCGGTAGATGTAACGGAAACCTTTACACCGTCCAAAGTACCCGTATAAGTCACAAATTCCCGGCTGTCTGCGACGAGCACCGGGTTCTCAAAGTAAGCTGCAATTTTTTTACACCGTTTGGGATCTCCCGGCAGAATCACGTACCGTCCCACATCGCCTTTTCGGATCTGCAGATGATACTGCAGCCCTTCTTCTCCTGAATAATTCTGCATATGCAAAAACCTCCTTTGTATTTTCGTATTCTCATAGTTCTATTTTACCACAGGCCGCACCGCAAATACAAGGCTTGACACCATTTCACCGCCCCTTTCATTACGGATATAATCACGTTCCGCAGTTGCCTTTTCCCATTCGGGATGCTACAATAGGCACAGAAACCAGAGTTCTTACTTTCATTTTTACGAGGAGGGATTATTTTATGAGTTCCTATGTCATCAGCTGCTGCTCTACGGCAGACCTTACCGAAGAACATTTCTCCAAACGGGAAATCTCATACATCTGTTTCCATTACAAATTAAATGACACCGAGTACGCGGACGATCTCGGCAAGTCCATGCCGTTCGATCAGTTCTATGCCGCCATGGCCGCCGGCGCTTCCACGAAAACATCCCAGGTGAATGCCGATGAGTTTGAGGCCTATTTTGAAACATTCCTGCAGGACGGCAAAGACATTCTCCACGTCTGCCTCTCCTCCGGCATTTCCGGTGTCCTGAATTCTGCGATGATCGCCAAAGCTGACCTCGAAGAGCGCTACCCGGAGCGGAAAATCCTCATCGTCGATTCCCTCGGCGCTTCCTCCGGCTACGGTCTTCTGATGGACCGCCTTGCCGACCTGCGCGATGAAGGAAAACCGCTGGAAGAGGTTTACGATTTTGCGATGAAAAACCGCCTCAAAGTCCATCACTGGTTCTTCTCCACGGACCTCACCTTCTACGTGCGCGGCGGCCGCATCTCCAAAGCCTCCGGCGCAATCGGCGGCCTCCTCGGCATCTGCCCGCTGCTCAACATGGACAACGAAGGACGGCTGATTCCGCGGTTCAAAATCCGTACGAAGAAAAAAGTCATCAAAAAAATCGTCGACCAGATGGAAGAAAACGCCGAGGGCGGCCTCTCCTACTCCGGCAAATGCTACATTTCCCAGTCCGCCTGCTACGAAGATGCGCGGGCCGTTGCGGATCTTATCGAGGAACGCTTTCCCAATCTGAACGGAAAAGTCGAGATCAACAACATCGGAACCACCATCGGCAGCCACACAGGGCCGGGAACCGTGGCATTGTTTTTCTGGGGGAAAGAACGGGTGGATTAACTCTCCTGCACTTCCATCTATAGCAAGACCCGAAAATAATGCAAAAAAGGCAGTGCTGCAGAGCGCGAATTGCAAGGAACAGATTTGAAGGCGTACCGGGGTACGACGAAAATCTGTGACGCAGTAATTCACGCTCTGCGGTGCTGAATTTTTTGCATTATTTTCGGGTCTTGCTATAAAAACAGGGAAGAAAAAAGCTCTGTCCATTTGGGCAGAGCCTTCTTGTTTTCCTTCTATTCTTCTATCTTCCCTCTCCAACATTTCCGCACCAGTGCAAACACCAGATACCCGATGGCTGCTCCAAGCGTATTCGTCACAACATCATCTAACTGGCAGAAGCCGCGCTCTGTTAAAAGCTGCACAGTTTCCAACATCATGCTCGTGGCAAATGCCGCATACACACAGTACCACCATCTCCGAAGAAACGGCACCGCCGCCGGCAGTAATACACCGAATGGCAGAAACAGCAGAATATTTTCCACAAAATACCGGTCCGGCAGACACTGGTTTCCCCAGGTTTCAAACAGCTTCAAATCCACACCGGTTCTCGAACCCGGTTCTCTCGAAAGCAGTGTAATCGAAATCAGCATGGCAAAATAGACGGCTACCAGAAACCACGCCAGAAGCTGCCCGCCGTGCAGCGCACGGTACTGCTCCAGCCGTTTCCGTTTCTTCTGGATCTGCTGATTTTTCCACGCCGCCGCAACCGTCACAAAGCCGACACCGACTGCAACCGCATGCGGCAGATACCGGAATGTATCAAAAATATCCTGTTCAATCGTTGTCAGATAAAGAGGAATTGCCATTTACATCACCTTCCGTATTTTCGCGGCTGATCGGAAACACCCGCGAGATAATCGAGACTGCAGTCATACAGCTTTGCCAGCGTAATCAGACAGTCCAACGGAATCTCACGGATGCCTTTTTCATACCGGTTGTAGGTGTCCGGGTGACTGAAAATCTTCCGCGCTGCCTGTGTCATCGAGTAACCGCGTTCCAGACGGAGCTCTTTCAGCCGGATCAGCATTTTCTCCCGCTCCGGCGTTTCTTCTATTTTTCTGTGCATTACTTTCCTTCTTTTTCCTGCTCCGTTTCCGCCGCTGCTTTTTCTGCCTCCGGCACATACCCCGGATTGTCGTCGTATCCTTCCAGGAAATTGTGGCGGATGCCGTGCTGCTTGTAGCCGACCACGGTGTCAATGTTGACATTTTCGACACTGCGGAAAATATTGCTCTCCACGAACGGATTCACCTTTTTCAGGTTTTTGATCAGTTCCTTGATCTCCACGCGTTTCGAACGATTCTCCTCGTTATTGCAGGTCGTGCAGGTATCGGTAAACTTGCAGGCACACTGGATGAAATGCAGACCGTTATAATCTCTCCACGCCTTGATATCATCCTCACGCACCAGATACAGCGGGCGGATCAGCTCCATGCCCTCGAAGTGGATACTGTGAAGCTTCGGCATCATCGTCTGCACCTGCGCACCGTAGAGCATTCCCATGAGGATCGTCTCGATGACATCATCGTAATGATGACCGAGTGCAATCTTGTTGCAGCCGAGCTGCTGTGCAAAATGATACAGATGGCCGCGGCGCATTCTCGCGCAGAGGTAACACGGCGAATTTTCGACATGGTAAACCGAATCGAAAATATCGGTCTCGAAAATCATGATCGGAATATGGAGGCTTTTTGCGTTATCCTCGATCACCTTGCGGTTCTCCGGGCTGTATCCCGGATCCATGACAACGAATTTTACTTCGAAATCAAATTTATTGTGAAGCTTTAACTCCTGAAAGCATTTCGCCATCAGCATCGAATCTTTTCCGCCGGAAATACAGACAGCAATTTTGTCGCCCGGTTTTACCAGCTCGTACGTATTGATCGCTTTCGTAAATTTGGACCAGATCGACTTTTTGAATTTTTTGCGGAGACTCTTCTCCACGTCTGCCGCCTTGTCCTGCTCCTCCGGCGCGCTCATCACATCCATCAGCCAGGCGATGTAACCGCCCTCCAGGCTCACAGCGTCCCAGCCTTTTTCCTGTAATTCTTCCGCCGCTGCGACACTGAACCGGCCGCGGCTGCAGCAGATAATCGTCTTTTTGCTCCGGTCAATCGCATCACTTGTCTCGATTTCTTCTGTCTTCATCACAAGCGCTCCCGGAATCGCGCCGTGGGAGATCTCTACCGCATCGCGGATATCGACGATCTGATAGCTTGACGGATCGAGCTCTTTTAGTTCTTTTATTGAAATACTGGTACTCATGTAATTTTTCCTTTTCTAATTAAAATGCCTTACTTTTCTTCATTCTTTCATTGTATCGTTTTTTCTGTGACTGTCAAGAAAAAACGCACAAAAACGGGGAGTCTCTGAACATTCGTTTCAAATCCTCCCCCACTTTTTTATTTTTTCCGAATATCCGCCATCGTCTTCAGCAGAAGTTCTTTCTTCCAGAAGACCAGCCCTGCACTTGCGAGCAGAATCGCGTAACGCAGGATTCTGTACGGGAAAATAAGATTGCAGATGATGCTTGCTCCAATCAGAAAAACGGAGCACGCCACAAGAAATCCTGGACTCATCAGATTTTCCTGGATTTCTTCGTTCACCAGAATCCGTTTGCTCACAATATAATGGCCGACCGAATACAGCATATAGCATGCCAGCGTCGTGTAACCGGCCGCGATGTAACCGAACAGGCGGATAAAAATAAAGTTCAGCACCACATTCGCTCCAGCCGCCGCCATGGATGCAGCCATCAGAAACTGTGTTTTTTCATAATAAAACTGCGGCATCGAGAGAATATTATAAATGAAGATAAAGAACACACTCGCTGCCACCGGCGGAATGACGTACACCGCCTCGCGGTACTTCGGCGATCCGAAAATCAGCACCAGCTCCGGGCTGATCAGCATCAGCGCCACGGCTATGCCGACCACTACAACACTAAGAAGCTGCAGCACCTTCCGCATTGAACAGATGTCGCCCTTTTTGATCTTGCTGTACATCCACGGTGTCAATGCACTGTTCATACCGCTGATGAAAAGCTGCACCAGCATACCAATGCTGTACGCCAGTCCGTACAGCGCAACCTCCGTCTTTCCGACCATCTTGTCGATCATGATGCGGTCGCCCTGGTTCAGGATAATGCCGGACAGATAATGCGGCACAATCGGAATCCCGATCCGCAGCGCATAGCCCCAGTATTCTTTCGAAAAAAACTCTTTTCCTTTGCAGAACTGGAACACAATAATCGGCACACAGATGCAGACCTGCACCCCGACGATACCTAAGATCCGCATCATGGCCGTACCGCCATTCATGCGGATCAGCACCAGGCTCGCGATCGGGTTCATCAGCGCCTGCAGAATCGTCACACAGACCAGAATCCGGTACCGATACTCAAACCGCTGCCGCCCCGACCAGTAGGAAAGCGCCGGACTCAGCAGCGCTTCCAAAAACATCAGCAAAATCATGGATTTCGGCAGATTTAAAATCTTCTCCCAGAAACCCGATGTAAAACAATACAATGCAAAAACCGCACCCGTAATCACAAGCGTCAGTCCCTGCATTGCAGACGTATATTCATCCCGCTGCTTCTCGTACTTTGCCATCGCATTGTCATAAACACCATTAAATAAATACAGCGATGTCATAATCGTCAAAATCTGCAGCCAGGACAGATAAACCGTATAGGTTCCGTACTCCTCGGTGCTCATCAGACGCGTGAAAATCGGAACTGTGATGAACGAAATGCCCTTCTGTAAGAAACTGCAGATCGTAAACCAAAGCGCCGCCTTCGCCTGGACGGAGAGAGAACGGTATTTTGAGGTAATGTTCATGTAATCTCCTTGCTGTTTGGGTTATTTGCGTGTTTTATGGTAACACAAAAGGGGATGGAGCGCAAGAGAAAGATCCATTAACCCCCCTGCAGTTCTTCTAAATACTGTTTTGCATCTTTTAAGAAGCTGACCGCAATCATCACGATCACAATGCCGATCGGAAATGCCGCTACGATACTGACAGACTGCAGACTGTTCATGGAACTCTCTGCAAAGAGAAGTGCAATCGGAAGCAGGATCAGCAGGATACACCACATCAGCTGAATTCCTTTTGCCGGCTCTTCGCCGTCTTCCAGTTTCCGGTAGCTGTAGCACGATGCTGTCAGGGCAATGGAGTCAAACGAGGTCGCATAAAAAGCGACCATAGAAATCAGTACGATCACCATGACCAGCTGTGCACACGGCATAGTTTTGATCATCGACACGATCAGATGATATAAGTCTCCGCTTTCATTATACTGCGAAATGAAGTCTACTGCACCTGAAATCTGCTTTCCCATCGAATAATTTCCAAGAATTATGAAACTTACCAGTGTAGATCCTACACCAAAACCATATCCGCCAAGAATTGTCTGGCGTACGGTTCTTCCACGGGAGATACTGCCAATGAAGAACGGTGCTGCCACACACCATACCATCCAGTATGCCCAGTAATAAATGGTCCAGTTCTGAGGGAAATTCGTTGTACGCGTCGGATCCGTGTAAGTCGATAAGCCGATAAAATTCTGTATCATTCTTCCTAAAGAAGAAAATCCGTTTTCGATAATATACCGTGTCTCTCCGCCGAACAGCAGAACAAACGCAAGCAGTCCGAAAAACAGATAGATGCACACCTTTGCCAGAATACTGATTCCTTTGAAACCATGCAGCAGCGAATACGTATAAACACAGCAGGTGATCAGAAGAATGATGATATTGATCACGGTTCTGCTGACTTCCATATGGAACAGTTCACCGATGATTTCTGCCATCAGCGGAGTTGCCACGCTGAAGGTTGTAGCCGTTCCGGCAAGCAGTGCAAAGACAGCCAGCAGGTCGATCAGACGTCCGCCGATTCCGTCTGTCTGTTTTCCCAGAATCGGGCGGCACGCCTCGCTGTATTTCTGACGGTTTCGTTTTCTTACGTGAAGCATAAAGCCAAACGCAACCGCCAGCACCAGATAAAATCCCCACGGGATAAAACTCCAGTGAAACAAAGGAAATACGCCCGCCCAGTCCTGAATGCTGCCAAGTTCTGCGATGTGGGGATCTGTTGCGTACAGGATCCACTCGGAGAACGAATAAAACAGAATATCCGCTGCCAGACCGCAGGTAAACATCATGCATCCCCAGGCAAAGAAGGAGTATTTCGGTTTCTCATCCGGTTTTCCGAGCACAATATTTCCATATTTAGAGCCTGCCAGAAACAGGGATAAAAAGAAAATGCCGAGTCCAATCACCAGGTAATACGTTCCAAAGGTATCTCCAAACAGAAACCGAATCTGGCCAAGTACCACATTCGACTGCTCCGGTGCAAAGAAAAACACGATGCAGAGCCCAATGATCAGCGCCAGCGGCACCAGGGTAATCATCCAGTCGATTTCTTTTTTCTTCGGTTGATTTTTACTGTTCATTTTCTTCCCTTTCTGCGTAATCCGCATACGATGCATCCAGTGCAACGAGTTCGCTGAAATTATCTACCTCTATGATATCATCCGCCTTCATTGGCCGGATGCCAAGCTGATACTCTTTGGGGTAACAGAACATTGCCACATCATCCCAATAAATCTGGCGGTTTTTCTTTTCCTCAAACTCCTGCTCCAGATGGCCTTTTAACCGCTTTCCATCTTCCGCTGTCCATCGGGAAATACTGTAGAGCTGCCAGCCGCCCTTTCCGCCGGTTCTGCTGCAGCCTGTCACAATACCGTTTTCTACGGTCTGCAGCCACTCGTCGGTCTCCTCATCTGTCCACACGCTGTTGTAACCGGACCGCTCAAACTCCGGAGACAGGATTTCCGGGTGATAGATGATCTGGTCGCCGTCGAGAATAATGGCATTTTCCAGATGTTCCCGCGCCACATACAGCGATGCGATGTTGTTGCAGGTATCGTACCACGGATTGTCAATCAGCTTCAGACCCGGATACTCCTCTTCCAGTGTCTGGAACTGTTCTTTGAGGTAGCCGACCACCACGTAAATCTCTGTAATTCCGTTTTTATGCAGCCCGTCGATGACGGTATCGATCATCCGCACACCGTTTACCCGGACCAGCGGCTTCGGCGTTTTTAATGTTACCGGCTTCATCCGGTTTCCCAGGCCTGCCGCCATAATAATGGCACGTTCTACTTTGTACATGTTTCTTTTCCTTCCTCTCCCAGTTCCTGCTGGACTATTTTGTAATAATCTTTTGCGTAGCGGTACTGCCGCAGGGAATATTCTCCAAATTCCACGCCTAATTTCCGCTTGTACTCGCACCAGTTGCTCCAGAGCAGACCGCAGACTGCGATGTAGCAGTAAATTTTTATGCGTGTTCTTTCGTCACAGTTTCCTTCAAAATAGAGGTCAATCAGGTGATCCACCTGCTCTTTTTTGTAGAGAGAATAGATACAGAACATTGCGATATCCACATGCGGATCCTGCATTCCGGCGTATTCCCAGTCAATCAGGCGGATCTCCTCTTTTCCGTTTTCTTTCACAAACAGAAAGTTGTCCGGCACGGCATCGATGTGGGTGAGTACCTGCTCTCCGGCATTTGCTTCGATGTAATCCTTTAACTGAAGCACATGCTCTTTCGTCTTTTCGTAATCTTTATATGCCGACGGTGTTCCTTCCCAGAGACTTTCGTAGTATTCCATCTGTCCGAACAGTTCGAAGGAATGATCCACTTTTAATTTCTGACCGTGAAACTCCCGCAGTTTCTTCATGCATTTCTGAAGATCTTCCTCATTTTCTGCATTGCAGACCCGCGCACCTTCGAGATATTCTGTGATTTTGTAGCCGCTTTCCGGGTTAATATAGGCAATCTCATCACAGATCTTCCGTCCGGCAATGGTCTGATAGACGGCTGCTTCCTGCCGGCGGTTGATCAGCTGATCCGTTCCTTCTCCCGGAATCCGCATAATGTATTTTTTGTCTTTGCAGGAGAATAAAAATGATCGGTTTGTCATGCCTTTTTTCAGGAGGGTAATATTCGTCACCTCATCCGGCCGCGCACCAAGTGCCTGGCAGATCACCTGAATGGCATCGGTCTGCAGCTGGCTGGAATCGCTGTCAATCTCGCGCAGCTGCTCGTATGTGTTGATTTCTACAGCATCTGCGGCATGTACAACGCGTGCTGTCACAATCATTCGGTCTTTCTGATATAAGGTTTCCTCCCAGAACGCTCCATCGTATCGGGAATCTCTTCCCAGTTCTTCCAGACGCTCCCTCACGATCTCCGCTTCTGCTTCCAGCAGATAACAGATGCCGATCATCGCGTTTCCGCCTGCCTGTTCTTTCTGTACGACCAGCTCCTGCTTCCGGTTTACACGGACGGTACTGTCGTCATCCACCAGATCGCTGACCATGTACCAGGAGTATAATTCGTTTCTGCTGTATGGATTCTTTTCACACCAGATATCACATGGAATGATGTAGCTGTTTGATAAATGATCTGCCGCCGTTTTCAGGGAATGCAGATTGTTTTTTGTTGCATAATCCGGGGCAACAATCAGGTCTACACCATACTCATCGATCAGATATTCATACTGCTCTTTCATAAATCCGACAACGACGTAGATCTCTGTAATGCCGACTTCATGAAGCTGACGTATTGTGCACTCTATCAGCCGCTCTCCCTTAATTTCCAGAAGTCCTTTCGGTGTCTCTGTGTTAATCGGAACCATCCGCATACCAAATCCGGCGGCAAGGATAATGGCGTTTTTCGGCGCTTTTTCTTTTGCCTCACGCAGTGCCTTTTCCGTCGGACGGATCTCTTCATCCAGATAACCTTCTGAAATCAGCTCCTTGATCGAACGATTGACGATTCCAAGCGAATGTCCGGTCTGCGCGGCAAGGATTCGCTGATTGATGAAGGGTTCTTTTATTAGATTGTTCAATATATCTTGTTTTAAGCTGTTCATATACTTCCTTCTTTCATTTTTCGTGAACTTTTGTTTTCGATTTTACACTACATCTATGGCTTTGTCAATTTTTTTTATTTTTTTCTATGCCGGTACTTAAAATCACTATAATTCACCACCACACCGCCTTTACATATCCGCAACAAGAGCTTACAGTGTATTATTTTTCAAGAATTTGCGGATCAAGAAGGAAATCATAGATATTCACGGTCAAAATACCATAGTTATCATAGTACGGCTGTACAATATCTTTTGTAATAACAATCTTCTTGAAAGAATCATCTATCTTTCTGAATGGTCTGATTTCCTGAGTACGTTTTGCTTCATCAGGTAATGAATACGCTGACTGGATATAATATCTGGATGAAACAAGATTACATACAAAGTCAACTTCCAGTTGTTTACGAGTTACCTTTCCTTCTTGATCTTTCTCCGCAATGGTAACAACACCAACATCCACGCTGTATCCACGCATACGCAATTCGTTATAAATCACATTCTCCATGGAATGTGTCTGCTCAAACTGACGGAAGTTAATCCTTGCGTTGCGAAGCCCAAGATCAGAGAAATAGTATTTCTTTGGAGTTTCAATATATGCCTTACCCTTGATGTCATATCTCTGCGCTGATTCAATCAGGATATTATCCCTGTATTCTCCCATTGTTTTATTCTGTTTTAACGTAAGTACGTAATCATCGGTACCTTGTATTTTTGTCAAGGGCTAAAGCAGCCGCTTCGCGGCTGTGGCTAAGTGCCCTCTGGCTCAGAATCTAATAGCAAGGTTCCATTTCAGTCGATTTACCGTGGGGTAATATCTCTGGTAAATCGGCTGGTGGCCTTGAACCCGTGACGGTGGCCTTGTTTTCGCGTGCAGGTGGCCCCAAAACTCCGTGCAGGTGGACTTGAAAGGCCGTGATTTGCAATAAGAACACACGCCCTCGCTGCAACAAGCGAGGGCTTTTTTTGAACTCCAGGAGTTCACCTTATTTCCATTACAAACTATATGCTTCCATCATGAGCCGAATTCCGACTTTCAGACCTTCCTCAAAAGCGGTCTTCTCCCATGCACAGCACACCGTTCCCTGCCGGTCCATGATTTTCTCCCAGAGTGGAATCTTATCTCCGACATAATCATCTACCAACCTATCCATACCATCTAGCCCACGCAGCCACTCTTCCAGTTCCCTTTCTTTTTCCTTCGCTTTTTTCCCGGCAACTGTGTTTTTCTCTACTGGGTTGTTCTCCGTGTAATGCTCGTAGATCAGATCAAGCAGATTCTCCACCGGCGGATAATACTCCGGCTCTGTTTTCTTCAAATACTCCTCTAAGATTTCCTTCAATTTTTCTATAATGCTACCGTCCTTCCCAACTGAGATTCACATCCTCAGTTACGGCACATCTTATCGTAGACTTTTGCACATAGCAACCTATTTTTTGCGTTTTCTCGGATGACCCATCTTCTCCTTTACTTCATCCGGCACATCGATCAGTCCGAACCGGTAAAACATTCCGTATATGTAAGTCACGCCTCGGATGTCGCCCAGAGCTTTTGGGCGTTCTACTACTTTTTCTTTAATATTCCCCAGTGCCAACACTATAAAACTCCACGCCAAACTTTTACTCTTCTCCCGGCGGTCGATCCACAGCTCTTTTGTGTACTCACCGTTCCTGCCTTTCCGTACCTCATAAGAAAATGACAGCCCGGAGTAAGTTTTGAATTTCACTCCAGCATAGACCAGAACCACACCCCAGAAGTTTTCTTCTGTCGGATCAGACCTCCATCGCTTCATCGCTCTGTATCTCCGCTGCCGTTCTGCTCCAACACTGATTTTTTCTTTTTCTGCTGTACTTGGAAAGTACACACCTTTTTTATATGGCAGGTACGAGGTGACTGAGGCTTTGGAGAGCTGGAGAGCATTTGCGGTTGAGAGAATTGCTTCTTTATAGTTCTGTGTTTCTCGATACTCCTCAAAGGTATCCCGCACCTTCTCCGCCACTTCCGATTCATACACGTCGGCTGTGATGAGCAGCTTCCGTACCTTTATTGGATTTAATCCCAGTTCCTCACCGATGGCCTGCAAGGACATCTCAGAATTATAAAGCTCCACAGCACTTTCCATCTGCTCTTTCAGATTTTTCCCGGCATCGTACTCCGGCTTCAGCTTCTTTCGGCCCCCGCCGGGCTTCCGGGGTTTATATGCTCTTTTCTCTCCCATAATTACTCATGTAACTCCAGCGGCAGGCCATCCGGGTCATGAAAGAAAGTCATTTTCTTACCAGTGTAATCATCCACACGGATTGGCTCACATTCAATGCCAACTTCCGCCAATTCTTTGACCGTCTGCTCCACACTGTCTACGCAGAACGCAAGGTGACGCAATCCACAGGCTTCCGGGCGGTTCACACGCTTTGGAGGAGTTTCCTCAGCAAAAATCTCCAGCTCTGTATGCTCGTTAACACGCAGATCCAACTTCCAGTCCTTACGCTCCGGGCGATAGTTTTCTCTGATGACTGAGAAACCCAGTTTGTTCACATAAAAATCCTTAGCTGCTTCGTAGTCAGATACGATGATTGCAATATGGTGTATTTTAAATAAGTTCATTTTTTTCACACTCCATTTCTTTTATTTCCGTCACAAACTATATAGTGACTCTCAAAATATACCGTGTGCTCTCACACACGGCAATATCATCAAAACTTAATTACTTTTGGCTCATGAGTGAAAGAGCTGATGGTAGCCACACCATTTTTAAAGTAGAACACCTCAGTGTTGCCATCATCTGCAGCATACATCTTCTTCAGTCCCGGATAGGCATCCAGCATGGACTGTCTTGCCTCAACGCGGTCATCCTCTACCAGTTCACCGGCAACACGAATCCACTCGCCACCCTTGAATGCACACAGCTCTGCTTTCGGATTAGCATGCAGCTGTTTGGAAACATCCTTCTTCTTGCCAGTCTGGATGTACAGCTTGCCTTCAAAAATATGTGCCGTGCCAAACGGACGCACTCTCGGCTGGTCGCCTTCGACCGTTGCCAAGTAATATGTTTTAGCTTCTTTTAAGAACTTTTCTACTTCTTCCATTTTATTTTATTTTCCTTTCCCACACTGTTGTGTGTGTTATTTCAATTTTTCCAGAATTTCGTCTGCACTCACACCGCTTTCCAGCAGCTTCTTCATCACAGCCTCTGCGTCGCTCTTCTTAGTATATCACAAAACTATCTTCTTTTACAGACGTTTTCTTGCCTTCATCACTGCACAATACATCAATCCACCCAGCATACCACCGAACGTGTTGTACACGATGTCGGAGACTTGGAATGTGCCAAGCCGCAGCAACAACTGCAGCATCTCAATGGTTACAGAAAAGATAAATGCCATCTTCCCACTTTTCCACAGGATCTTCTTCCAACCATTCCCTATCTTTTCTCCGAATGTCCACATCACTACTGCTGAGAACGGCACCATCATGATTACGTTCTCAATACACTCCGTTGTCAGCATCTGTTCGCCATTCACTGTCTCCCAGATGCCCCAGCCGCCCATGACATTGGATAAAGGATTCATCCACAGGTTCCGGTTTAACAGGGTTCGGAACAGAATAAGCGAGGTCAAAAAAAATAAGAAAAACAACTTCCGAAAGAACACACTCTCTTTGAATTTCTGATACCATGTCACTATGGCACTCTTCCAGCCTTTGCCAGCATGTATTGGCTCATACGCATACAGGTAGAAAAACATAGCAAGAAAAGAAAGCAAGAGCGAGAATCCAAATGGCTCATAAAGAGCAGTTAAAATGTTTGTGAGGATCTTTCCGAGTAAATCGATCGTTTCTTTCATCGTCGTTTACAGATCATTGAACAGGTCAGCCTTGTACACGCCATCCGCCAGCATCTTCTTGAAGCTGTCCTTTACTGCTGCGACATCCTCGTGATAGGTCATGCCGTACCAGGTATCGTTGGTTTTCAGAACCTTCACGGACATTTTACCCTGCTCCAGCAATTCACCGATGAAGATGGGAATCAAGTATTCCGCTTTCAGAGGATTGCCCGGGACTTCCTTCTCGAAAAACTCTTTGAAGCCTTCCTCCAGAACATCCAGAAAATCAGGAGTTAATCCCCACATATTCATAGAAACCAGAGAATTCACATCGATCACTTTTCCGTCTGCTTCTGCCCCATCCGCTGTTTTTACGATGTTCTTGGTCTCTACGACCTCAGTCAAGTTATTTTCCGCATCCATCTTGCAGATGCCGCGAGTCACACCACCATTATCGGACAGTGTGTTCTTCAGCACAAAACCTGCCATGCAGGACTTACCGCCGTTCACCAAATAGTCATGGACGGCTTTGAAGCCCTCTTTGCCGTAGTAATCATCTGCATTAATCACAATGAACGGCGTATCAATCACATTTTTCGCTGCAAGCACCGCCTGACCAGTTCCCCACGGCTTCGTCCGACCTTCCGGCAAGCTGCCCGGAATATCGTTGATGTCCTGGAAAGCATAATCAACGGTCACGTTATGAGAAGCGCAAATGGAAGCAATGCGGTCACCGATGGCCTCTTTGAATTCTTTCTCGATATCCTTATGAATGATAAATACTACATGGTTGAAACCTGCCTCAATCGCATCATGAATTGAGTAGTCCATGATGATATGGTTAGCATCATCAACCGGCTCCAACTGTTTGATTCCTGTTCCGAAGCGGCTGCCGATTCCAGCTGCCATGATAAGTAATGTTGTGTTCATAATTTTTCCTCTTGCTATCTTTTATTCCACAGTCACACTCTTAGCGAGGTTTCTCGGCTTATCCACATCCAGACCCTTGGCTACAGACACATAATAGCCCAGCAGCTGCAACGGAATCACTGCCAAACTGCCCACAAAGTGCTCGTCTACTTTCGGCACATATACCGTGAAGTTTACCTGATCTTCGATTTCATACTTACCATATGTAGTCAGACCCATCAAATAAGCACCACGGCTCTTGCACTCCAACATATTGCTGATAGTCTTTTCATAGAGTTCGCTCTGAGTCAGTACACCAATGACCAGTGTTCCCTGCTCGATGAGGCTGATCGTACCGTGCTTCAGTTCGCCCGCAGCGTATGCCTCGGAGTGGATGTAGCTGATCTCTTTCAGTTTCAGACTTCCTTCCAGGCAAACTGCATAATCAATACCACGGCCTACAAAGAACACATCGTGTGCATTGGCGTACTTTGCTGCAAACCACTGGATGCGCTCTTTATCTTCCAGAATTTTCTGCATCTTCTCCGGGATGGTCAGCAGCTCGGAGATATAATAGCTGTACTGTTCCTCAGTGATTTTTTCTCTGACCTTGGCAAATTGAACTGCCAGACAGTACATTGCTGCCAGCTGTGCGCTGTACGCCTTTGTTGTAGCAACCGAGATTTCCGGACCGGCAAGAGTGTAGAACACCTTGTCCGCTTCACGAGCAATGCTGCTGCCGACAACATTGACAACAGCCAATGTTGTGATTCCCTTCTCTTTTACAAGGCGAAGAGCCGCCAATGTATCTGCTGTTTCCCCTGACTGGCTGACAACAATCACAAGTGCTTTCTGATTGACTGGCATCTTCCGATAGCGGAATTCGGATGCCAATTCTACGCGCACCGGAATATCTGCTATATCTTCCAGCACATACTGTGCTGCCATACCAACGTGCCATGCGGAACCGCAGGCAACGATATAGATCTGCTCAAAATTCTTGATCTCGTCCTCTGTAATCTCCACGCTGGACAGGTCGATAGTGCCATTCTTGATTACCGAATTAAGAGTATCCTGAACAGCTTTCGGCTGCTCATGAATCTCTTTCATCATGAAATGCTCAAAGCCGCCCTTTTCCGCCGCCTCTGCGTCCCACTTAATTTCCGTAGTCTGCTTCTCGATCTCATCACCATCGAGATTATAAAAATGAGCCTCGCCCGGAGTCAGCTTTGCAAACTCAAGGTTACCAATGTAATAGACATTCCGGGTATACTTCAGAATTGCTGGGACATCCGAAGCCACATAGGTCTCACCATCCGCAATGCCGATGATCATCGGGCTGTCCTTTCGTGCTACCCAAATCTCACCCGGATAATCCCGGAACATTAGCTCGAGGGCATAGGAGCCGCGGACACGCACCATCGTTTTGGCAATGGCATCAATAGGTCCCAGATTATACTTTTTATAATAGTAGTCCACCAGCTTGATGACTACTTCGGTATCCGTCTGGCTGTAGAAGGTATAGCCATGTTTCAGCAGCTTTTCCTTCAGTTCAGTATAGTTTTCAATGATACCGTTATGCACTCCGACCACTTCCGATTCCACTGCACCGGAGCCGGAACGACTGCAATTGCCGGACACATGAGGATGCGCATTAGTCTGACTCGGCTCACCATGTGTTGCCCAGCGGGTATGACCAATACCACAGGTTCCTTTCAGAGCATTACCAGCATCTGTTTTCTCGATCAGGTTGGACAGACGGCCTTTTGCCTTGATGACCTGCGCCAGTGCCTCGCCGTCACGAACAGCCAGTCCAGCTGAATCATATCCTCTATATTCCAGTTTTGACAGACCATCCAACAGAATCGGTGCTGCCTGTCGTTTTCCTGTAAAACCAACAATTCCACACATAGTTTATCCCTCCCGTTATTTTATTCTCTATTATACTTTCCCTTTTATGCAAAACGACTCTGGATAATTGCCAGAGTCGTCATTGACTTTACGCCTTATATCCCTTTTCGCAAATCACGTTGACTACTTCATCTACATACTTCTGGCATATATCGTGATCAGGTGCTTCCACCATCACACGAACAACCGGCTCTGTGCCGGACTCACGGACAAGAATACGACCGGTATCACCCAGCGCCTCAGCTACTGTATTTACAGCTTCCTGTACAGTCTGGTCGTTCTGTGCTGCCTTCTTGTCCGTCACGCGGACATTCTTCAATACCTGCGGATAGATCTTCAGCGGTGCTGCCAGCTCACTCATCGACTTCTTCTTTGCCAGCATGACTTCCATCATCTTCAGGCTGGTAAGGATGCCGTCGCCAGTGCTGGCGTACTTGCTGAAAATGATATGGCCACTCTGCTCACCACCAATGCGGCAACCGTTCTTGGCCATGTACTCATAAACATACTTATCGCCCACGGCAGTCTTGGCATAACCAATGCCCTGCTCATCAAATGCCTTGTACAGACCAAAATTAGACATGACGGTCGTAACAACGGTATTATTCAACAGTTTTCCACGCTCCTTCATGTAGCAGCCGTAGATATACAAAATGTGGTCGCCAGTAATGACATTGCCCTTCTCGTCTACACACAGACAACGGTCAGCATCACCGTCATAGGCAAAACCAACGTCCAATCCTTTTTCTACAACGAACTTCTGCAAGCTCTCAATGTGAGTGGAGCCGGCATTGTTGTTGATATTCAGACCGTTGGGCTTGTTGTTGATGACGTAGGTATCGGCACCCAGCGCATCGAAAACACTTTTAGCGATGTTCCAAGAACTGCCGTTGGCGCAGTCTAGGCCGACCTGGACACCCTTGAAAGAATAGATGCCGAGACTGATCAGATAACCCATATAACGGTTACGGCCTGCCACATAATCCACAGTGCAGCCAATATGCTCACGATGGGCAAAGGGCAATTCCGACCAGTCCTTGTCAAATACATGGAGCTTGCCATCGATATAGTCCTCTACCAGCAGTAACGTTTCTTCCGACATCTTCTCGCCGTAGCAGTCGATCAGTTTGATGCCGTTGTCGTAGTAGGGGTTGTGGCTGGCGGAGATCATGATGCCGCAGTCAAAATCATCCACACGAGCAATATAAGCCACGGAAGGAGTAGTGGTGACATGGAGCAGATAAGCATCTGCACCGGACGCCGTCAGACCAGCCACCAGACTATATTCAAACATATAGGAGCTGCGGCGCGTATCCTTGCCGATAACAATGCGGGCAGGGTCGGTATTTCCGTTACGCTCACGAAGAGCATTATAGTACCAGCCGAGGAAACGACCTACCTTGTAGGCGTGGTCGGCTGTTAAAGTAATTCCGGCTTCACCACGGAAGCCGTCTGTTCCAAAGTATTTTCCCATTGTTATTTTCCTTCTGAATTTATCTATTTTTTCGTTCTTTATAAAGAGAAGTAAGCCATGAAATCATAAACGAACCACTGGTGGCAATAAAAAAGGTTTTGAAGTTGTGGTACCCTGCTCCAGCAATTCACCGATGAAGATTGAAATCAAGTATTCCGCTTTCAAAGGATTGCCCGGGACTTCCTTCTCGAAAAACTCTTTGAAGCCTTCCTCCAGAACATCCAGAAAATCAGGAGTTAATCCCCACATATTCATAGAAACCAGAGAATTCACATCGATCACTTTTCCGTCTGCTTCTGCCCCATCCGCTGTTTTTACGATGTTCTTGGTCTCTACGACCTCAGTCAAGTTATTTTCCTCATCCATCTTGCAGATGCCGCGGGTCACACCACCATTATCGGACAGTGTGCCCCTGGAAAATAGAGTCCTCTTTCAATTTTCAAACAGTTCGACAGTTTTTCTTTCGAGTCAATCATATTCTCCCCCTATATTATCAATCAACTTGCACCGGATAAACTCCAAGGTACTTTCCCCCATGATATCTTTGTATAAGCATTACAAAAAATGCTGGAACACCAATCCCAATAAGTACATAAATCAAAATGTTATCCTGTGCGATTTGTAAATAACGATTCAACGGTTCATGCAAATACATTATTGGAATTGTCATTTGCCCTATCGCTTGTAATGCACGCTTTATGCATTTCAATCTCTTTGAGACAATACGACATAGCCTTAATAAGACCAGTCCATATCCAATCGGAATCAAATAATTATATAATAGGTTTGGATAAAGCACCTGCTTCATATCAATGGTTCTTCCACCCATAACAACAAACTCGGTTACAAGGATAATCGCAATTCCAATTGCCGCAAAATCCACTTGAAATTGGTCTGATTTGCGCCACTTGTCAATGACGGGTTTTCCATAATATCCTATTGCCAGGTAGCTTATACATAACAATGAAACATCCGCATCAAACGGAATTCCTGGCTTTACAAGCAATGGAATAGACGAAAGTAATAGCGATTCAATTAACCCCATACCCCCTCCCGCTACGGAAAGCAACACTACTTTTCTTGAAGGAAAATACTTTAGCATCGTAACGAATATAACGGAGGATATGTAGAAGCAAGTGATATACCAATATACACCATTGATGAATCGTCCGCCCCAGAGATAATGAAGAATCCGATTCAAATTATGTAAATGGTCAAAGAATATAAAATCTACCGCCATATACACAAAATAAGGTATCATCAGTTTCTTAAACTGACTCTTTGCGTATTCACTCACATTACTGTGCTTCTGCATAAAGTAACCCGAAAGAATAAAAAACAGCGGCATATGAAACCGATACATAAAATCCGCCATAGCATCAGATCCGCCATGTCCTATTACCACACACAGAATTAAAATTCCTTTTGCAATATCAAATTCAGCCTCTCTTTTCTTTTCCATACACATCACATCCGCTCTTCCATATTCAATACCCTAAGCATTTCATTTTTCTTATCTGTTTTTATTTTCTCCGGATCATATGGCAGTCTATTCTTATAACACTTTTTAGCATAATCCTCTGTTTTCATTATGTACCGAGCGGGTATTCCCCCCCAGACTTCTCCAGAGGGAATACTTTTATTAACCATACTGCCAGCAGCCACAACACAATTATCTCCAATCTTTACATTCGGCAAAATTGTGGTTTTGTAACCAATAAAGCAGTTATTCCCAATACTTATCGGTCCAAATTTAAATGTGTCCTTATACGGACCTTCTTCTCGAAAGCACCATGTAGATCCATCGTGGTTAATGAAAGATACCTGACCTGATATCAGAACATGATCTCCTATCGTAATCAGATAAGGTTCTGTTCCCCATACAGGATTATCAACAAACTTACAGTTTTTCCCGACAACAACGCCTTTCTCTCTAGCGTATTTAATATGGTCCTGGCGTTTGTATAAATCAATAAGCCTACCTACTATTTTATTTACTATAGCCATTTACTTTCGAAATACCTTTCTCAACAAAGTATACAATTTTGCTCTTAGTGAACATACAGCCGAGATGTTGTAGTACTTTCTGTACTCTCCCCCAAATGACATTTTAAATTTATCTATACCATTTGGATTATCATAGGAGGCAATTCCACCCCAATCGTATTCAATAACCCCGACGTTCTTCAGAAGCAACCAATCATGCCAATGTAAATACTTATTTGCACGTCCTATAGCATTGCGCATTGCACTATCAGCCACTCTAAACTCCGAACATGACTGCAAAAACCGAGAATGCAAATCGTCTTTTATGTAGGAATGGTATACAACTACTTTGTTGTTAATTTCTGCTGTTGTAATAATCAGTGCTTTCTGCTTTGCATATTCTTTCAGTTCACTTATTGGCAAATAATGTCCGTGGATTTCTTTTTCTTCATACATTTCATGGTACATCGTTGCAAATTCAGAAAGCAAATCGTCTGTAATCGCTTGTCCTTCATATGATTTTGCTACTACATTTTCTCGAACTGACCGGTTGATTTCATTCTTAACTGTTTTTGTCATCTTTGCACGAAGTTCATCTTCTGAACATGATAAATCTGATATCAGAGTTTCTTGCTCGCAAGATATACAGGGGGCTTTCAAAGCAACATCACATTGACTGATACCATGAATTAAAAGCTTGTCAGCCCCCCTGATATTATCTATCTTTGTTTCAAACCAAATATGTTTCGTTGAAAAGTGCTTACCTTTTACAATAAATTCACTCATTGTTCTTTTACCATCCTCTTTAAAATCTTCTTCATTTTAACATTATGTGATTTCTCGGTCAGCATCTTAATGAGATATACAAACGAATCCATTTGTGTCAAATAAGATACAGTTACATAAAAAACAGCACCTACTATAACCTGAAGAACAAGAGTCAATCCATCAGTTATAGGTACATATCGAATCAAATTAACCAGTATTCCCATGCAAGCAGCAAGGCATATTCCTGGGAGAAGGTCCTGCAGTTGTTCCTTATATGTATATCCTATAATTTTATTTTCATAGTACATAAACATACCCATGCTTACAACTTCCGCAGCCAATGTGCCATAAGCCACCCAAAGAACACTTTCCATTCCAAATACAGCCAAAAAAAGTATTCCAATTGCCACAACATTTACAACGACTTCTATTTTTAATGTAATGTCACTTCGACCAACCGAAAGAATTGACTGCTGACATGTTGTTGTAAAAGGTCGGACGAGGAATACCAATGTCAGGATTCTTAAATACGGAATACAAGGAATCCATTTTTCAGACAAAACAGCCACAACAAATGTGTCCGCAACGCCGATCAAACCGATCAAAAGCGGTGCAAGCAAATATATTCCTGTTTTTACAGCTCTTCTGCACATTCTTTTTAGTTTAATACGATCATCCTGACACTGTGATAGTACTGGAAACATCACATTACTAATAGACGTATTGATATTAGATACCAACAAATTAGGGAATTTTTTTCCTTGATCATAATACGCCAAATCTGCAGAGCCAAACTTCTTGCCTATAATCAAACTGCGCAAGTCGCCTTCAATCGTATACACAACCGTAGTTAGGAGGACTTTCCATCCATAAGAAAGCATCTGCTTGGCCCGCTCAAATGAAAACTGCAATTTCGGTCGCCAGTCGTTTGTTACAAACAACACGAAAGTGTCAATAAAGCTGTTGGTCAGATACTGGCCAACTAGAGCCCAAGCTCCTGCTCCCATATACGCCATAGAAATACCAACGATTGCTGATATAATCGTGCCAAACGATGTCGAAATGAAAAATCGCTTAAATAGCATTTGTTTTTGAATCCATGCGCGTTGAATACTATTTACACCCGAAATCAATAAGCGTAAACCAAGTACTCGAAGAATCGGTCGGATAATCTCCATCTGATAAAAATCAGCTATAAACGGTGCAGAAACAAATAAAATTATATATAAAACTGCAGAAGTTGCCATACTACAGATGAACATAGTATTAACATCCAACACATCCGCATCTTTTTTTTGAACAATCGCGTTTCCAAAACCGCCTGTAACAATGGCATCACAGAGTGTAATGAAAATCATAACGATCGAAATGACACCGTAATTTTCAGGGTCAAGGAGTCTGGCTAAGACAATCGAAACAATCAGAGAAACCAATTGTGCCATTATTCTCTCACCGTAAGACCAAAATAATCCTCCTGCCACTTTTTGTTTACTACTATCCATACTTAATAAATATCCTATCCTATTTTATATTCAGAGAGCTTGCATCCCTCGTATCCACGCTGCTTTGCATACAGGAACAATCGCTCTATACATTCATACAATTTTTCTATGCTCTGCTCATCCGGAAAGGAAGGACTTCCACCCGGCATCATCTCCGAGGAGTGCAGCATAAACATCGCATAATCGCTATCCTGTACAACCTTGTCTAACACCTTTTTCAATGCGATAAAGGATGGATTTTTCGTTGGACGAATCCATGCATCACGAACTCTTCCACTCCACTTAATCTCATGAAGAAAAGTCTTTAGAGAGCAGATCGAATCGGATGCAAAATACTTGATTGGTCGAATCGAAACCGGAACTTCAAGTATATCTTTGTATATGTAGTAAGGTTGTGTCGGGCATTCCCGATAATCAGATCCAAGCATTCCCGTAGAACCAACACAATGTTCCCAATTCATATATGGAGTAACCGAACAGTCGACTTTATAACCATATTTGTGCAGCAGCTCAAAATACGTCTCATCCGTCGACCATCGCCCGCTTCTATGCGATAACATTTTTATATTAAAGGTTTCTTCCAATTTGCTTGTCAAAACCTTAATTTTCTCGTCCATAACCTCTTTGGGATACTCGAACAGGTAATCTCTTTGGTCATTTATCTTATTCAATGTATATTCTGGTGGATTATTCCATGCGTGTAAATGCATACCGATTTCACATGTATTCCTCTTCAGACAATCCTGCATATATTCCACATAGAATGGATCATTTACCATTTCATAATTAGTAAGCCACGTAGGATAAAATCCGTACTTTTCGGATAGCTCCTGAAATCTTGGAATATACTTTGCATTTGCTGTTGAGCAGGGAGCTTCTGGATTCCACTGTCCATCACCCTCGGTGTCTATCGTAATAATAAATTTTTTGCTCATTTATTTTATGCTCTTTTCTATTTTATGGTTGTTCAAACAACGCATCTGCGAGAAAATCTCTTGATGTATGATTGCTGATTTTCTTGGCTGGTACCCCCCTAGTGTGATTCCATCCTCTATAAAGGACTTTGTCACAACTGCATTCGCTCCGATTGCGATGTCATTTCCCAGATGGATATCACCAATCACCTTTGCTCCGGTTGCAATAAAGCAATTATTTCCTATAATAGCAGCCTGACCGTTTTTCCCTGTTGCGCCAATCGTAACTCCCTCATGAATGCGACAATTATTTCCAATTCTAGCTGTATCATTCACAACAATAGTACCACCATGGGCGATTGACAGCCCAGGTCCAAAACAGTTCACTGGAATTGAAAAGCCGCCACATTTCATGCCAAGCTTATATAAGCGTCTTTTATATAGAGAGCCAATCTTCTTGAGTATTCCGGGCATACAATTGCAATAATACTCTGCTTTTCTGAGCAGTATCTCAAATTTCCATATATTATCCTTTTTTAACACAAATCCAGCAGGTCGTTTTAATGCAATTCGATCCTGTTCAAGATAGTATCTCAAATCTTCTTTACTTTGTATCGGCATGATTTTTCTCCATATAATCTGAATAATATTTCAAATAGATTTTTTTCATTTTTTTACTCATGTTGTGTACTTCATAATCTTCAATTCTTGCTGCGGGTGTTCCTTCATAAGAATCATTCATTAACGCATCCCGCCAGTCATTCACGGAGGCATCTTTAGACAACCTTTGCGTATTTTTCAGAAGAATACTTTCTACTGGCACGCCTGCTGATAGAACACATCTTGTTCCGCATACTTGAGCCTCAATTGCAACAAGCGAGGATGACTCGGTATCGGAGGTAACCGCAAGCACGTCAGCAGCGCAATAAAGCTTCGTTACATCTGCAACGTTACCAAGGAACTTTACCGCATTTGAAATGCCCAATTTCTCGGCAAGATGCCGTAGGCTGCTCTTCTCTTCGCCATCCCCCGCAAGAAGCAGGATTGAATTTTGATTAATACTATAAATCTTTGAGAAAGCTTCAATTAGCAAATCATATTTCTTTATTTGATTGAGTCTCCCAACGCCAATCACCACAAAGGTATCGTTTTTCAATCCATAATATGTCCTTGCCGCCTGCTTTGTGCAGCACTTTGCCCGGATACCTTCGATATCGACACCATTGCGAACCACTTCATATCTTGTAATTCCATACCAATCTTGCGCCTCATGTACTTGTGCTTTAGTCACACAAATCGGAATAACATTTTGATTTTTAAACGCATCTACTATGATTCGTTTATACCTTCCTTTATATCGATATGGACTACTATGCAATGTGTCAAATCGCAACGGCACTTTATTTTCTATTATACCTGGCATAGTAGCTGCCAAAAGCGATGAAATATGAACATGAACAATATCTGGTTTGAATTCACGAATTGCATTTGCCCACGCCGCTTTAGATATTGGTCTTTGGAAGAAACGCTTAAAATATGGAATCTGTATTTTTGTTCTGGGATTGTTCAAGTAATATACATTAAATTTTTTTTCTTCAATTTCCTTATCATACTTAGATATAGTCGGTTTCGTATAAACGTATACCCTAAAGTCAATATCTGAATCATTATTGAAGTCTCTCAGGTAATTAATTACTACCTGCTGAGCTCCCCCATCTCCCATTGACCAAATCATATGCATTACTTTAATTTTTTTTCGCATTTTCTTCTTCCTTCATCTCTTTTACTTGCCACCTGCGTGATTAGCCATACATTTAGACTATAAATCAACAAGTCATCATTAAACGATACAATTCCGTTATTTCCATTATAAAATGCCATTAAAACAAGCATGCATATAAATACACTCCATTTTTTTGATAACAGTACTTGTACTCCCGGTTTGATAAAATACATCAAATATTGAACAACAGTAAATACAATTCCACAAACGAATGACCATTGTAAAAATGGATATTCCAGTGCCGCAACCATTGCGACATCACCGTATTTAAAAGCATGTCCTTCCATCATTTTGAAATCGATAATACCCTTTAACATTAAGGTTTCGAGTGCTGAATTTCTTGCGGTTGACAAATCACCCGCTGCAAGCCCGTCCATAATACGTGATATAATTAAATCGAACGTGCCTGTTATATACAGTCCCAAAAATAGGACAAGGATTGCTATCATATATTTAGCTTTTTTCAATCCTATATTACATAACAAAAGAAGCAAAATAGCCAACATCAAGCCAGACTTACTTCCACATATAGCAATTCCAAACAAAGCCGTAAAAACATCCAAAATATATGTGGAATTTTGCTTTCCATATTCATCTTTTTTTATTGTCGTCCATATTAGCAGCATAAGAAAAAAAGCTGTATTTTCTAGTGCCTGACCGTAAAATGAAACAAATCTTCCTGACCTAATGAGAAAAAGTAAAGCATTACTTTGATATACATTAGCCCATAAATTCTGGATGGTATTACCTAAAAGTTTGTCTAAGATCCAGAATATGCACATCAACCGACATACTATCTGAAGCACTTTTAGCCACGCATCTGAATAGCGATTAATTTTATCCACATCAACTATTTTTGTACATATAAAAATTGCAGGGAATATATATACGAATAGCAATAAAATTCGTCTTATACTACTCCACTCATTTCCTTTTATATAGAAAAGCAAAAAGGTAGCAACAACTGTATAACAAAACCATACTGCTGCATTAAATATACCTTTCTTATACTTTGTCGGAAGAATGAGAACATTTTTTTGACTACCATAAATCAAACCAAAATAAACCAAGAAATTAATCAATGCCAATGATCCTAATATACGTTCCCTTAATATATATGGAAAAACAAAAATTCCTATGCAAAATGTAATTATTGGTATATCTTGTTTTCTTATCCTTATCCTTAAATGTGCCATTAATTCTTTCCTCTCAAACATTACACTCTAAATAGTACATTTTCCCATTCTTCAAAAACATATGGATCCGTTAATTTTTTTCCTGCTACATATGCATTTTCTCCAAATAACTTACTATTTTTGCCTACGATTTTTCTCATGGCATCAGTCATGCCGTTTATATCATTCACTCGAACAAGCAGACCATTTTTGCTATCGCAAATTAGTTCTCTTGGTCCCCCCGAAGGACAGTCAGTCGAAATAACCGGCATTCCCATGCACATTGCTTCAATTAACGCATTGGGCATACCTTCATAGTCCGAAGAAAGAATAAAAGCTGCCGCATTATTGATCTTATTTAAAACATCTTTATCTCGACCGGGAAGCTCGATATTGTTTTGCATTCCCAAATCTTTTATGAGATTTTCTAATTTTTCTCGTTCTCGTCCTTCTCCATATATTGTAAGCTTATATCCCTGGATTTCTTTATTAAACTTTGCAAATGCTCTTATCAGTAGCGGAAAGTTCTTCTGTGGTTCAAGTCTTCCTACTGCAACAAATCTCTTTTCTCGTTCTCCCTCATAAGGAGCCGGAATTCTTGATGCATCAACTGGGTTGGGTAGCACAATGCCCTTCTTTTGTATCCTCTTAGGAAAAAAAGATTTTGCCATTTCCGTTTGAAAAATCACGCCCGTTGCAAATGGGTAGGCAATTTTACGGAGAAATCTTGTAATTTTAACATCTGGCATAATCCACGGATTGTTTCTCTCTGATACATAGACCGGAATTTTCGTTCCTAACAGCGCCAAAATAACATAGATACCAGTATCCTCCGGCATTGTCAAAACAACATCCGGTCGATCTGACAGAACTACTTTTCTAAGCGCACTATACCGAACCACTCGATCTATTATCTTATTGTCTGATTTTTTTCCAATCGGAACAACTTTGACCTTTTCATTTAGCGAATACATTACTTCTCTGTCGTCCGTTGCTATAATCCGACAGCAAATTCCACGCGCGATGAAATAATTAGCAAGCTGAGCAATCACTCTTTCTGCTCCACCAGATGTCATCGCTTTTGTGATAATATCGATTTTCTTCATGATTCCTCCATTATCAAACGGCTGAATCATAAATTATTCAGCACGTTCGTTATATCTATATACTTACTTTGTCCAAATGGCTCATACGATGCCATTATAAAATCATGCTTGGGGAACTGGTGAATGACCGTGTACCCTCCCCCATTTTCATTTGGCCAATGCTTACAAGTAAAAAACAGCTTATTCTTAAAAGGTAACGACATGAACTTTTCCACTTCAGTTTCTGTACATCCATTCTGATCATTAAACTTAACTAACAACTTACCCCAATTAATTCGCTGTATACGCCGTTCCCACTTTTCTCTTGCTTCCTGCTCTCTATGGTAATGTAAGAAGAATATTTCAATCGAATTTTTACCATTAGACAAAACCCCAACAGGATAGGAGCCAAATCTCTTATCTCCTGAGACCTGCGGCATATCTTTCCAACGAGATTCTTCAGGCTTGATAAAAGTCAGTTTTCCACTGACATAGCCTTTTAGGTCAGATAAGAACTCAATATAATCTTTTGCGATAAAGAACATCCCGACAGTAGGAGATTCTTTTGGCAAGTTGTAGCTTTCATAAATCATCCCGCCCCAACAGTTATTAGAGATAATCGTGAAATCTGTAGACTTCAGTTGCTTTTTTCTATAATTTGCCAAACCAAGTCGCCAGAATTTTAATACTTTCAGCCTTAATCCTTCATATGTTGGCATATTAATCCCCTTTCATGAACTATATGTAGCTCAATTGTTGGTATTTTTCTTAATTTTTCTTTTATTTCTTTTTTAGTAATTTACACTCATAAATATTCTCAACCAATTTTGCGGATTCTTTAATATCATAATGTGCAATTTGCTTTACATGTTGCAAACGATATTGCTTTCTCTGTACTTCTGTCCTTTGCTCCATTGATAAAATTGTATCTGCCCATATTTGCGGATCATTCTCTATTGATTTCCAAATAATATCCCCAAAATCCACCTCTCGTGTTACTTTATCCGACACGATACAAGGCAATCCTGAAATTTGTGCTTCGAGAAGCACGACAGGTAACCCTTCAAACCTAGAGGGTAAAGCAAAAACATCCATAGCAGAATATAAATTTTCCGGATTCTCAGTTGCTCCCCAAAAGATAATACGATTTGCGCAGGCTGTATGCTGTGCCTGATTTTTTATTTCCTCCAAGTCCGGCCCATTCCCCACCAAAAGCAGTATTGCTTTATCATCTTTATGCGTCAGTTTTTCAAAAGCACGAATCAAATAATTTTGATTTTTCTGGTAGTTAAATTTTCCTATATGTCCAATTACTAAATTATCTCCTACCCCTAGTTTTTTTCTAATTGATAATCTAGTCTCTGAATTCAAAACAAATGCATCCGTCTCAAAAGCATTCGGAATAACCTTAAACGCTCCATCACCATACATCCACTTTCCTGCAAGTTCACCACAAGCCAAATAACAATTTGACACCACTTTCAAAAGCGGTTTTAGTGTCTTATGTAACAGCGGATGTGAGCAAATTGTATTATGACTATGAGAAACCCGAACAGGCACTCCTGCTAACATAGCGACTAATAATTCTACGGTAATTAATGCACTGCTGCCATGTACGTGAACAATATTTGGTTTCTTTTTTTTTAGGAAAGAATAAATCGTCCTATAATAGGCATATACATTCTTTTGCTTTCGGGGCAACTTGCATAATTCTATATTATTCTCTTGGCACAATTTTTCGTAACCGATGTCATAAGGTTCCCCAGCTGCAATCGATACCTGAAATTTATTTTTATTCAGGTTCGTAGCATAATTTATTACCTGGGATGTCACACCATTTCTATCAAAGTATGAAGTTATCATCACTACTTTAGTTTTTCTCATAAACAATCTCTTTTCATATTTTTTCTAACTTCAGCAACTCAGTAGAGAAATCAATCGGATGTTCTTTCAAATACTCAACAGTCTTTTCCATTTGAGAAGGATTGTTATACAAGTACTCAATTTTGTCTGCTAGGGCTTCCGCACTTAAATCCGCAATATATCCATTGATGCCATCTTGTATCTGCTCTCTTGCCGAAGGAATGTCTGAAGACAGAATTGGCAAACATAACGCACGCGCCTCTACTAGAGTAATTACATACCCTTCATGGCGAGATGGCTGAACATATAAATCACAGTGTTTCATATATGGGTACGGGTTTTTCTTACGACCGAGAAACATAAATTGATTTTCCAGGCAGCACTTCTCCACTAATTTTTTTAGCTTTTTCTCATCTCTTCCACCACCGATGGCATACCATGCAAAATTGATTCTCCTTTTCTTCAAAATGCTCGCTACTTTTATAGCAATGTCATAGCCTTTCTGTTCTGTTAATCGACCAACAGTTACAATATTAAAGCTATCCTTAAACGGTATTACTTCATCTTGTTCAGACTTTCGCTTAATTTCTTCAATATCAATAACATTATAAAATACAGCTGCTTTGTCTTTATAATGCGGATACTCTCTACAAAATGCATCAACAACCGCCTGGGACACACCATAAATCTTGTCGTACTCACATAAGTATTTTTGAACACTTTTCATCCAGTATGGTTTTTCATCATGAATCCATGTTGCCTTTTTCTTTGCTTGTATTTTTTTCGCCAAGAAAGCTGTCACAAACGAACCATATCCATAGAAGTCAACAGCAATGTCATAAGTCTTTTCAAAAACATTTGTTACGCAATTAGAAATTAAATCGTAATATGGAACAAAGGAATTAACCGATAATTTCTTCAACACCTTTGCTGGAAAAGCGTACATTGATACTAGTGATTTTGCAAAAGAACTATTAAAAGTCAGCTGAATAATATTAACATTCTTTTTTAGACGGTAAGCATATTCATTGTCTGAGTCAAGCAATACAAGTGTTATATTGTAAAGTTCTTCGGGAAGCGCATTAATTAATTCTATCAAAGCCACTTCAGATCCGCCGCCGCCCAGCGACTTGGCCATTATTAATAATTCTTTCATCGATTTTCCCCGCAATACAATTCGTTTACTAGATTCTCCAGTTCTTCATTGAACTTAGCATTATTGCTGCTCATACCATGTCCCATACCAGCAACAATCTGGTCATAATTCATGATAACATCTCCCAGCGTATTGATGTCTTCTACCGGAATAATCGTTCCCATTCTCTGAGCCACATTCCTTGCAAACTCAACCTGATGGTCATTTACATGTTCATTGAACTGATGTTGACGTGGCACAACAATGGGAGTCTTGCCAATCTGTAGCGGCATAATAAAACTTGCTGGACCACCGTGAGTAATCACAATACGGGCATCCGCCACATTTTTTACCATCTGCTGATACGGAATTAATTTGCTCCACTGGCAGTATTTCGGTTCATATGTACTGAAGCCCGTCTGGATAATCACATCATCCTGAATCGTGCCATCTTTCTTTAATTCATCTATCTTTTGAATCAGCCGATTAAACGGCTGCTCATGTGTTCCTACCGTCACAAAAATCATTTTCTCGTCCCCTACTTAGAATATGCTGCCAAGGTTAACCGCCTTTGGATAAACCTTTTTCTGTTCTTCCCACTGCACAACAAACTTGTCCACAATGGGGTAAACCATCTTTCCTGTCATTGTCGGTTTATCAATTCGATCAAAAACCTCGATGTAGACCAACTTTGCGCCCATCATCTTTCCAATATAAAAAAATGGAACTGCAACTGCTGCACCACTGGAAATAATTAGGTCTGGTTTTTCCTTATGCAGCACATCCCATGCAATTTTGGTATTTTTGATAAGAGCTTTCAGACTTCTATTGGTCGGATAGTAACACGGATACATTTTTTCGCCTTCAAGCAGACTTCTTGCATCTTCTTTATCAAATGTAACCCAAAAATGATTCTTATCTTTCCAAAACGGCTTTAACATATAAAGGTGGGTTAAATGACCGCCAGATGAACCCACCAAGCATACCTTTATATTTTTATTATCTTTCATCTGACACTCTCCTCTAATCTTCTTTACCCCTGCTTAGTCACGCTGGAAAATATCTCTGGTATACACTTTCTCTTTCACATCATCCAGGCACTTGTCATAGCGGTTTGCGATGATGGCCTGACTCTGCTTCTTGAACTCATCCAAATCATTTACAACAACGCTGCCAAAGAACTTCTCGCCATCTTTCAGAGTCGGCTCATAGATGATGACAGTCGCGCCCTTAGCTTTGATCCGCTTCATAACACCCTGAATGGAACTCTGGCGGAAGTTATCGCTGTTGCTCTTCATGGTCAAACGGTATACACCGACCACAACTTCCTTTTCCTTGCTCTCATCCCAGCTATCGTTTGCTTCATAAGCACCAGCAATTTCAAGAACGCGGTCAGCGATGAAGTCTTTACGAGTCCTGTTGCTCTCAACAATAGCTTCAATCAGGTTTTCCGGTACATCGGCGTAGTTCGCCAGCAGTTGCTTGGTGTCTTTTGGCAGGCAGTATCCACCATAACCAAAGGACGGGTTATTGTAATGAGTGCCAATACGAGGATCGAGGCAAACACCATTAATGATCTGCTGGGTGTTCAGACCCTTCATCTCGGCATAAGTATCAAGCTCGTTAAAATAGCTGACACGCAGTGCCAGATAGGTGTTGGCAAACAGTTTAACAGCCTCCGCCTCTGTAAAGCCCATGAACAGAGTATCAATATCTTCCTTAATAGCGCCTTCCTGCAAGAGTTCTGCAAAAGTGTGTGCTGCCTTTACCAGTCGAGCATTGTCTACGTCGGTACCGACGATGATACGAGAAGGATAGAGGTTATCGTATAGAGCCTTGCTCTCACGCAAGAACTCCGGGCTGAAAATGATATTGTCGCAGTGGAACTTCTCACGAACACTCGCAGTGTAGCCAACCGGGATGGTGCTCTTGATAACCATAATAGCTTGCGGATTATATTCGATGACCAGCTTAATTACAGCTTCCACTGCAGAAGTGTCAAAGAAATTTTTCTTGCTATCGTAATTTGTGGGAGCAGCAATCACCACAAAATCAGCATCAGAGTATGCTTCCTTGGCATCCAGAGTTGCAGTCAAATCCAGTTCCTTTTCTGCCAAATACTTTTCAATATACTCATCCTGAATCGGGGACTTCTTATTGTTGATTAGTTCAACCTTCTCAGGGATGATATCCACAGCCGTAACATGATGGTGCTGGCTCAGCAACGTAGCAATGGAAAGACCAACATAGCCAGTGCCGGCCACAGCAATTTTTAAATCCTTAAACTCTCTCATTTTTCTAACCCTCTTTTATTTATAAAACTCAGCGTACCACTCAGCAAAGTTCCGCAGACCAGTTCGCAGACTTGTGCTCGGCTTGTAGCCGAAGTCGCGTTCCAGTGCGCTGGTATCTGCATAGGTCACAGGCACATCACCAGGCTGCATCGGAACCAATTCTTTATGAGCCTCGAAATCATAATCTTCCGGCAGAACCTTTGCACGAACCAGCTCCTCACTTAGAATCTGCACGAAGTCTAGAAGATTCTCCGGGTTCTGATTGCCAATGTTATAAACTGCATACGGCGGAATCGGCAGACCGTCCTCACCGTTCTTCTTGTCCGGTGCTTTTTTCATCACACGGACAACGCCCTCAACGATATCGTCCACATAAGTAAAGTCGCGCTTGCAATTACCATAGTTAAAAATCTTGATGGTTTCACCTTTCACCAGCTTATTGGTGAAACCAAAGTAAGCCATGTCAGGACGACCTGCCGGACCGTACACGGTAAAGAAACGCAGACCGGTGGAAGGAATGTTGTACAACTTCGAGTATGCGTGAGCCATCAACTCATTAGATTTCTTGGTGGCCGCATAAAGTGAAACCGGGTTATCTACCTTGTCATCTGTGCTGTACGGAACTTTCTTGTTGGAACCGTAAACAGAGGAAGAAGAAGCATAAATCAGATGCTCCAGATTCTCACAGTGACGGCATGCTTCAAGAATATTGAAAAAGCCGACCAAGTTGGATTCCACATAAGCATCCGGGTTGGTGATGGAGTAACGCACACCAGCCTGTGCTGCAAGGTTAACGACCACAGATGGCTTGTACTTCTCAAACAGCTCGGTGATCAGTTCCTTATCAGCGATGTTACCTTTGACAAAAGTAAATGTGGGATACTTGGCCAGCTCGTTCAAACGGAACTCTTTCAGTGCTACGTCATAGTAGGCATTCATGTTATCGATGCCGATAACCGTAGCAGAAGGAGCCTCCTGATAGATTCGTTTCACAAGATTGGAACCTATAAATCCAGCCGCACCTGTGACTAAAATTGTTTTATTATCTAAAGTTACTGTGCTCATATGTATTCCTCCATTTTTGTTAACTTCCTAATCTATGTACACATCTGATCTTCACAGATAGTATTTCTCTCTAATTTCCACTGTGTGATAACCACACACGGCTAAGTGTTTTCTTGTGCTGTCGTATCCAATTACCCCAGCAACCAAGTCTTTTCTCGATATTTCGTCTATCTTTCTACATCTCATCATCCAGACAGGTTCACTCAACAAAATCAGTCGAGCTTTCACCCTCATTTTCCCGGCGCATATTTATGCAAAAAGGCTTATATTTGTATGTATATTCAACTCCACCATAGTCCATCAGACCGCAACTAATTTTGCCCGGTAGACATTCGTGGGAGCCGCAATTACGACAAAATCAGCACCCGAGTATGCTGACTTTGCATCCAGCGTTGCGGTCAGGTTCAACTCTTTCTCTGCAAGATGCTTCTCGATATAGTCATCCTGAATCGGGGATTTATGATTGTTAATCATATCCACTTTCGCTTGCACAATATCAACAGCCGTCACTTGGTTATGCTACGCTAACAGCACGCTAAGTCTATTTTACATTACAGAAGCCATGAACAATTTCTCATTCACAGCTTCTTCTCTTCCAAAATCCTTATTTCGCCAATCTTCACAAATTTACTTTTATTATACCACACTGTTCTCTCACCCGCAACATATCTGCCGTTTTTTATAGTATAGTTAAATGTAATTTTTTTTCAGATTAGACTTTTTTTTACATGGAACCTTTTTGTCCTAATACAATCAGTACGGTTCTGAACAAAATTTTGATATCCAGCATAAACGACCATTCTGCAATATACTGGGTATCCAGTCTTACAACTTCCTCGAAGTCTGTAATATCACTTCGTCCGCTTACCTGCCACATACCGGTAAGACCTGGTTTAATAGCCAGACGGGCTCTGTGGTGCAGTTCGTATTTTTCCCACTCATCTACTGTCGGCGGACGGGTTCCGATGAGGCTCATATCACCTTTTAATACATTGAAGAACTGCGGGAACTCATCCAGTGAAGTTTTGCGGATGAAATTTCCAATTCCCTTGCCAGGGCCCTTTTCGCTGCCGATAACGCGCGGATCGTTCTCCATTTTGAACATCAGACCGTCGCTGACACGATTCTGTTTCAGCAGTTCTTTTTTCCGTTCCTCAGCATCCATGTACATACTGCGGAATTTGTAAATCTTAAATTTTCTTCCGTTCTTTCCTACACGGTACTGTGAGAAGAAGATCGGACCCGGAGATTTGATATAAATCGCCGGAGCAACGAACAGAAAGATAATTCCTGTCAGGATACATCCTGCAAGGCCGCCGCAGATATCCATGATTCGTTTCAGCACAAGCTGGCCTGCGCTTGCCATATTAATGCAGGTGGTGATAACCGTATAATTTCCCATACGCTCTACGGTCTGGTTTTTACCCTGCATCTCGTTGACATCTGCAATTTTTACATGGATAGTAATTCCCATCTCTGTAAATGCATCAAAAACCTTCTGCGGGATTTCCTTTCCCTCTGGCAGAACGATCAGCACTTCGTCGAACCACTCGCGGCAGACATACTCGGCTGCATTTGCAAGATTGGATACGACTGGCACGCCTTGGATTTTGTGTCCCGTTCTGTCCTGATTTACCAGAACAATGCCAGTCGGACGAACACCGATATAGTCGAAACTAAGCATATTTTTCACTACAGACTGCGACTGTTTCTCAGTTGTAATGATCAGAAGGGAACGACCGCTGTGTTCACCGCTGCTGCGTTTTCTCAGTACCATTTTCCAGCCGGCACGCATCAGATAGGAAATAACTCCATAAATTACACCGGTTAAAATAATTGTCGCTCTGGAAAACTGGTCTCCTTCCTGAATCAGGAACAGATAAAATACACCAAGCACAATGATGTATATCATGTTTTTGATTGTTTTTCCCATTTCCACCATATAGCCGCGCTTCATGACATTCTTGAACGAATCGTCAAAAAACATGATCATCAGCTGGATCAGCGCAAATACGATGGCTTCATTTCGGTAAATCGTGTTTCCATATGGATTCAGACTGTGATGTCTCAGAAAATAACCCATAATGAACGCGAGCTGAAGGCAGATAATATCCAGGATCATAAAATCCAGATGTTTCAGCCATCCTGTGGATGATTTCTTGTACATACCTTTCTCCCCTGTCGTATTTCTTTTTCCCGTATCCGTAACAGTGCCATGTTTCGCATAGTTTTTCTAATTTTCTGTATTACCAGCTCTACTGAAACCTGCTTTTCTGTCTGTTTGAACTTTCCCTGTGGTCTGTGGCTTTTCTGTCATGAATCCGGTCTATTTTTCTTTATCTTGAGTATTTTATCTCATCTCTACTTATTTGTAAAGATGTGGACAGCTTTTTGGACATACTTTTTTCACATTTTTGTAAAATATTTCATTTTCTATTACTTCATCAGGTCCAATATTTGCAGCGTTTTCATTTTTTTCTCAACATACCGATGCAGGTAAGCACGCAGCAGTCTTTCGAGCTCATCGAGAATCTCCTCGTTCACCGTAAACCCATACAGCTTCTCCAGCGGTGCCGCAATGATATAGCGACATGCCAGCACGGTGCCCGGCTGCAGCGGCCATGGATCCTTGATGGTCTTTCCGCAGACAGGGCAGTAAATAGCGCTGTCACGCAGGGAAAATACGGTCAGGTTTTCTTTCGTGCCGCACTCCATGCAGGAGAACATCTGCGGTGCTTCTCCGCTGATCGTGATCGTCCGCAGTTCGAAGATGCACCGGATCAGGCGCAGGTCCTGTTTTCCGCGACGGATGGCGTTCATCGTCACGTACAGAAGGTTCAGCATCTGGGTTTCATCGTTTCCTTCCTGGCCGAAATATTCGGCCAGTTCCAGAAAATAAAAGCCGTAATAAACGCCGGGCTGCATCTGCGCCAGGTCGAGGAAGTATTCTTTAATGTTTGCGCCGGAGAGGGTGTAGCTGTCGCGGCCTTCGTAGACCTGAAACTCGCCGAAGACGAACGGATTGGAGACGGCCATCAGCGGGCTTTTCATGCGGCGGGCGCCGCGCGCGAAGGCGGTGATTTTGCCGAGCTCCCGGGTCAGGATCACGACGCGCTTGTCATACTCTCCGACCGGGGAGGCGGATAATACCATTCCGCTTACATTGATTGGTTCTCGCATGTTTCTTCCTTATTATAATGCAATATTATAAATCGAGTTTCTTTTTATCATATCCGAAGTTCTTCACAAGGAAATCGCTGTCTCTCCAGTCTTTTTTGACTTTTACCCAGAGCTTCAGATTGACTTTCTGCTCCAGCATCTGCTCCAGCTCATACCGCGCGTTGCTTCCGATCTTCTTGAGCATCGCGCCCTGTTTTCCGATAATGATGCCCTTGTGGGAATCGCGCTCGCAGATGATGGTCGCATCAATATCAACGATTTTTCCGTTCGGGCGGTCTTTCATCTGGTCGATCACAACGGCGATGCCGTGCGGGATCTCTTCGTTTAAGGCGTACAGTGCTTTCTCGCGGATGATCTCAGCCACGATCTGGCGCATCGGCTGATCGGTGATGGTGTCCTCATCGTAGAACTGCGGGCCGTACGGCAGATATTTGAAGATGCTCGGAATAATGTCATCGGTGTTCTGATGGCGGAGTGCCGAGCACGGAATGATCTCGGCAAACTGGAACAGCTTGCGGTACGTATCGATGAATTCCAGGATTTTATCTTTCTCCACGGTATCGGTCTTGTTGATAATGAGGATGACCGGCGCATTGACTTTCTCCAGAATCTCTGCGATATGGCGCTCTCCTGCTCCGATGAAGTTGCTCGGCTCTACCAGCCAGAGAATCACATCGACTTCTTTTAACGTTTTCTCGGCTACATCGACCATGTACTCGCCGAGCTTATTTTTCGCCTTGTGGATACCCGGTGTGTCGAGGAACACGATCTGTCCCTCGTCACACGTATAAACGGTCTGGATGCGGTTGCGGGTGGTCTGCGGTTTCTTGGATGTAATCGCAATCTTCTGTCCGATCAGGTGGTTCATCAGCGTGGATTTTCCCACGTTCGGACGGCCGATCAGGGCTACAAAGCCGGATTTATAATTTGCATTGTTTTCCATTGCTGTCTCTTCTCCTCATTTATAAGTTCTCTACGTTCTTAAACAGTTCTTTCTCTTTCTGAATGGCTGCTTCGCTTCCGACAACGCAGATGTTGTTCTGTTTTAAGGCTGCATCTACAAGGTCTGCCAGTGCATGAATGTCATCCAGGGTTGCATCGAGGATCTGATCTCTCTCCTGCTGGAAGTCTGCTTCGGTGATGCCGTTGAACCATGCGCTCTCGGAGGTCTGGCCTTTTGCGGACGGGTTCATCGGGACGTCGAGTTCGCTGATCGTTCCGATGATGTATTTGGTCATCTGGCGCTCGTCTGCTTCGAAGTTGCGCACGTAATCGCCGATACCGCGGTATACTTCAAGGGTTCTTCCGACGTTCGGGTCACGGTAGGAAGAAATGCACGCGTTTCCGCCTCTTCCGAAAGCTCCGCCGCAGCCGTAAGCGCCGCCTTTGACACGGATGTTGATCCACAGATAGTCATAGCTCAGCATGACACGCAGGATGCGCAGGGCTCCTGTGTAGTCGTAGCCTTCGCGCTCGAAGTTTCCACAGAGTGCCACGTACTGTACCTGGCCGGAGGTCTGGAAGGCTTCGTTTTTCTGTTCAAAGTCATACACAATGCTGCCCGGCTCCACTTCGTCGGTGTACAGATTCTCTTTGAATGCTGCGATTTTTTCTTCCAGCGGTGCGTAGCCTGTCTCGTCTGCGGTATAGGAGACGGTCAGATTCTCTTTGCGGAAGATGTATTTCATCAGGGTCTGCAGGTTTTTAATCAGTTCTACTTTTTTCTCATCGAAGTTCTCGTCCAGATCTTTTAAGAGCTGGTAGAAGCCGATGCCTGCGATGCGGTCCTGGAAATTGCTCATCGGGGAGTAATAGGAAGCTGCACGCATCACAGCCGTTGCATTTCCGGCGGAAGACAGGCGGTTCTGCAGGCCGGATTTCATGCTGGAGATGATCTCGTGAAGACGTTTCTCGTCATCCAGGCGGGAAGTGTTCAGGATTTCCTCGATCATTTTCATGACGAAATCCAGTTTGTCGTACAGGAATTTCGCGCGGATGCCGAACATTCTGCGGCAGTCGTCATCATTTTCCGGAATGCGGAATACCTGCAGTCCGCAGTTGATGCCGCCGGTCTGTGCATTGATCTCGTTGAACAGTTCGCCGTAGGTGTAGTGTTCGGTGTCCACATAGCCGAGAACGGATTTTAATACGCCCATGTACGGGATCAGATCGTTCGGCACATTTTTCGTATCAAACAGCAAGCTTAAGTAACCGATGCCGTTCGTGAATACGTTGTGATGAAGCACCGTCGTTCCATCGACTTCATGCTCGTCATTGTAAAGTTTGACAGACTCACGTTTGATATCGCTTCGTTTCAGGAGCGGAATCGTCTCGAGTGCTTCCTCGCTCTCCTCTTCTTCCTGATATGCTGCCAGCTCTTTGGTGTCAGCAATGATTTTCTCGATCTCTTCTTTTGACAGGCTCTCTTTGTATTTCTGCAGTTTTTCTGCGGTCTTTGCATCATTTTCTGCGGCAAGACCGGTCTTTGGAATGAGGGTCACGATGGAGGCATGGGTGTTGTCCAGCAGATACGTCTGGATCAGGTTTTCGAAATAGCCTTCTTTTGCCAGTTTTTTCAGCTCATCGTAGATCGCAAGCTGCTGCAGGTAGGCGAACGGTTTGTTCTCGTCGTACAGCCAGCTGTCGAAGACGTCAATGCCGTACATCAGGCCCTTCGGGAAGCTGGAGAAGTCCGCCTCACGGAAACGGAATTCGAAATAGTTGATGCCTGCCTCGATGGCTTTCTGATCCATGCCGTTTTTCACGATATCCTCGAGGGTGCCACGGATGATGGACAGGAATTTTTCTTTCTCATTTTCATCGGCGTTCTTGGCTACGATGGAGAAGAATGGCTGCAGGATGCCGTCCTCGTAGGAGCCGTAAACATCTTTTCCGATGTGTGCGTCAAGGAGTGCCTGTTTGACCGGGGCTCCCGGTGCGTCAAGGAGTGCATACTCCAGAACAGAAAATGCCACGTTTAATTTTACATCCAGACCGCTGCCGATGACCATGTTGTAGGACAGGTACGCATTGTTTTCAAGCGGATCGCCGTCGAGTACCGGGTACTCGTGTACAATGTCGAGGGTCTCTGCAAATGGTTTCTGATACGGAATTTCGGATTTTACTTCTTTTGCATTAAAATGGGACAGGTATTTTTCATCCATCCATGCCAGTTTTTCTTCCATATCCATGTTTCCGTACAGGTAGATATAGCTGTTGGACGGATGGTAATAGGTCTGATGGAAATTCAGGAAGTTTTCGTAGGTCAGGTTCGGGATGCAGGACGGATCTCCGCCGGATTCTACGCCGTACGGAGTGTCCGGGAACAGGGTGTTGAAGGTTTCACGCTCCAGGACATCGTCTGCGGAGGAGAAGGCTCCTTTCATCTCGTTGTATACAACACCGTTGTAGGTCAGCGGGCCGTCTTCGCTTTCCAGATGATAGCTCCAGCCTTCCTGACGGAAGATTTCGTCGTGTTTGTAAATGTTCGGGTAGAATACGGCGTCCATGTAGACATGCATCAGGTTCTGGAAGTCGGCATCGTTGGTGCTGGCTACCGGGTACATGGTTTTATCCGGGTAGGTCATAGCATTTAAGAAGGTGTTCAGGGATCCTTTGACGAGTTCTACGAAGGGATCCTTTAACGGGAATTCGCGGGAGCCGCAGAGGACGCTGTGCTCGAGGATGTGGGCTACGCCGGTGCTGTCGGCCGGCGGGGTACGGAACGCGATGTTGAAGACTTTGTTGTCATCTTCGTTTTCGAGAAGGAGCACGCGGGCACCGCTCTTGTTGTGGCGGAGGAGGTAGCCGTGTGCATGGATATCGTCAATCTGCTGTTCCTGCAGCAGGGTATAGGCTTTGCAATGTTCTGCGTTCATTTTTGTATATCCTTTCTTGTTTTTCTTTATTATTTCCGGTTTTATGCAGTCAAAAACGGACCGCAGTGCCCGTTTGCTGGGATTTTCTGCGGCCCTGTCGGTTTTATTCTTCGTTGTCGGTTTCTGCTGCGGTGTTCTCTGTCTCGTCGACGTGTTCTTTTACTTCGTCGTTTACAGCGTTGTCCTGTGCATTTTTCTGTGCCTGTGCTGCAGCGGCCTGTGCCATCATTGCCTCAAGGTTCGGGCGGACGCTCTGTGCCTGGGCTCCCATGATTCTCTGGAGCTGTTCTCTGGTCAACAGAAGGTTGAAGCCGGACGGGTTGATGACGAAGCCTTTGGCCTGTTTCATCAGGTACGGCAGAAGGTGCTGGAACGGGATGGCTGCCAGACGGAGTTTTGCCTGCGGATCCGGACGGAATTTCTGGAATTCACCGATATCGGAAAACAGCGGCTGGAAGATGTCTTCGTTCTGGTTTTTGATGTACGGGATGCGCACGTCTGGTCCCGGGTTGGCCGGATCGAATTCGCCCTGTACCTGGGAGATGTCGATGGCAAGGATGAATTTGCTTCGCATCAGGTTGACAAGCATTTCTTCTTCGAGTTCACGCAGGTGCTGCATGCGCTCGGCATCGTCTCTTCTCTGGTTTGGTTTTCTGAGTTCCTGCAGAAAGTATACGACGGTGAGCTGTACGCCCGGGTTCAGAACCGGGAGGTGCTGTTTGTTCATTTTCTCCATGTCTGGTTTCGGGAAGATCTGCTCGAGCTCGATGCGGCGGGTCTGGTCGCCTTCGTGGAAGATGACCATATTGACGCCTTCGGCGTAGAGGCCCATATAAAAGTTCGGCATCTGCTTGCGCAGGACTTTTACGGTAAGCAGCGGTGTGTTCTTTTCTACATAGGATTTTGCAAACTCCTTGGCTGCTTCTTCTTCGGTAAACATGTATACCTGATCATCAAAGGTTTCCGGATCGCACTCTACGTATGGGAGTTTTGTGATCTGGGAAAAGGTCACATAGATGATTTCCATGCTCTGGAATTTCTTCATGGTGAAGCTGTTGTCTACTGTCATTTGTGGTTGAGTCCTTTCTTCGCTCTTAGAGGACGGTTTATCCTCAAAATATCTATGTGACATTATATCATACTTTTGATGGCTTGCCAAAGGTTTATTGCTTCAGCTCGCCATTTTTGCGTTCGGATAGATTTTTTCCATCCGGCTGTCCGGAAAACGTTCATCAATGAGCTGCTCTATGGCGTTTGCTGCTGACTCGTTGTGGGCACGCTGGTCGTAGCGGGTGAGGGCCAGGGTGGAGACGAGGATGTTGGCGAGCATGAAGATGATCAGTATCCAGGTGATGATGGGACCCTGTTTCAGGGGGATTTTTTCGATCCATTTGGAGAACAGGGGGTAGAGTTTTTTCAGCCATACGACGGCGGCGATTCCCCAGAAGAAGCAGTACAGGAGGTTGATGCGGCCGCCGAGGTTGAAGGGAATGTCGCTGTAGTCCCAGAAAACTTTTCCGAAGACGATTTCGGTGAAAACGCTGCAGAGGTATTCGTAGGCGCCGCCGAGAAAGGTTCCGAAGGCGAATAAAAAGCCATCGGAGCGGTTTCTGTAATTATAGAGGAACCAGGTGGCGAGGGCGATGGCGAGGCCCCAGACGATGCTGAACGGGCCCCAGACAAGGCTGCTGCGGCTCATCCAGACACCGGCGGTGATGCGGCAGAAGATGGTTTCTACGATATCACCTAAGAAGGCGCCGATGATGAACAGAAGGACGATTTTATAAAAGCTGCATCCATCGGCAAATACTTTCGATTTTTCTTTCTGCTTCGGAATCGGCTGTACCGACGGGTAGGCGCGCTCGACACGAGCTTCCAGGTAGCGGTACAGGCGGACGGAAAGCCGTTTGGTGAAGGCGTCGATCTGGTCGTTCATGGCGGCGATGCGCGGCATCTTTTTGGTGATGTGGCGCAGGACGGCGTAAGAACCGATGGCATCGACGACGAGGACTCCGAACAGGATCCACAGGGTGATGTGCATTACGCCGTTTGGGGCAAGATGGAGGAGGGTAAGGCCAAGGATGTTGCCGAATTTCAGGGCAAGGACACCAAGGATTCCCCAGAGAACGGAATACTGGAGGCAGATGTAGCCGTCCATGTTCCATTTTTTGTTGGAATAATCCCACCATTTGCCGTGGCCGATCCGTTCCAGGACGTGGCCTGCGATCCATTCGGCGGCGGTGGCGATGATCATACAGCCGAGAAACAGAAAGACCGGGCTGGACTGCAGTTCGTACAGGTAGCGGGTCATGAAAACAGCCGTGATTCCGTAGATGGCACACAGCGGGCCATTCAGAAAGCCTCTGTTTACCATGTGTTTTTTCCGAACAGCCGCCACTGTCGTTTCCAGAAGCCATCCAAGAAAGGCATAAAGGAAGAACAGCCCGAGGTAGTCGTAGATTGTGTAGTTCATCAAAATCTCCTTTTCTTTGTTCATATCGGGCTTGTAACCCCGTTTTTATGACATTATAGCATAGAACATGCAAAAGCAGAACCTTTTCAATGGAAAAAGGAAAAGTTCACAAAAAGAAGCCACACCCTTTTGGGGCATGGCCTCTTTCTTTTCTCAGGCGGCGGCAATACGTACCGCCTGAGCGTTTATGTTACAGGTTCGGAGTAATCTGAACGAAAGAATTACTCTTCTGAGCCGTACAGTTTTACGAGTTTGTTCAGGTAAGTGTAACGGTCTTTTGCTTCCTGCTCGTTCTTGCCGAACAGTCTTTCTGCTTTCGCCGGGTTTGCACGTTTCAGAGAGTTGTAACGTACCTCGCCGTTCAGGAATTCCTGATAATCTCCTGACGGAGCCTTGGAATCCAGTGTGAATGCGCTCTTGCCTTCTGCAGCGAGTGCCGGGTTGAAGCGGAAGCAATGCCAGTATCCGGTCTGAACAGCGAGCTGCTCCTCGGTCTGTGCTTTGCTCATGCCTTTCTTGATACCATGGTTGATACATGGAGCGTAAGCGATAATGAGGGACGGTCCCGGATATGCCTCTGCCTCTGCGATTGCTTTGACTGCCTGATTGTAATCAGCGCCCATAGCGATCTGTGCTACGTATACATAGCCATAGCTCATTGCGATGCTTGCCATATCTTTCTTCTTGGTTTCTTTACCACCTGCTGCGAACTGTGCAACTGCACCGGTCGGAGTAGCTTTGGAGGACTGTCCGCCTGTGTTGGAGTAAACCTCGGTATCGAATACCATTACGTTGATATCTTTTCCGCTGGCAAGTACGTGGTCTACGCCGCCGAATCCGATATCGTAAGCCCATCCGTCACCACCGAAGATCCACTGGGATTTCTTAGCGAGGAAGTCTTTGTTCTTAACGATGTCTCTGCAAACGTCGCAGTCAGCGTCTTTGATTGCTTCTACAAGTTTCTCGGTTGCAGTTCCGTTGGTAGCGCCGCAGTCAAAGGTATCCAGATACTCTTTGCATGCTGCTTTTACTTCTTCCGGAGCTTTCTCGGAGTTCATAACATCCTCAACTTTGGCTTTCAGGCCGCCGCGGATTGCTTTCTGAGCGAGAAGCATACCATAACCGAACTCTGCGTTGTCCTCGAACAGGGAGTTGGACCATGCCGGGCCCTGTCCTTTCTCGTTTACAGTGTAAGGAGTGGACGGTGAGGAGTTACCCCAGATAGAGGAGCATCCTGTTGCGTTTGCGATGTACATTCTGTCACCGAACAGCTGGGTGATCAGTTTTGCGTAAGGAGTCTCGCCGCAGCCTGCGCATGCGCCGGAGAACTCAAGCAGCGGTTTCTTGAACTGGCTGCCCTTTACGGTATTCTCTTTGAATTTTGCTACAACATCTGTCTTCTCTGGAAGAGCTGCTGCATAATCGAAGTATTTCTGCTCTGCTTCGTGTGCTGCAAGGCTTTCCATAGCCAGTGCTTTCACACCCTTCTTGCCCGGGCATACGTTTGCACAGGAACCACATCCGGTACAGTCAAGCTGGGAAATAGCCATTGTGAAGGTGTAGTCCGGCATACCGGTCATCGGCATGGTCTGGATGCCTTCCGGAGCTGCTGCTGCTTCTTCTGCGGTCATGGCAACCGGACGGATAACAGCGTGCGGGCAGACAAAGGAACATCTGTTACACTGGATACAGTTTTCCGGATTCCATACAGGTACGTTTACGGCGATACCACGTTTCTCGTATGCGGATGTGCCGGACGGAGTTGTTCCGTCTACGTAGTCTGCAAATGCGGATACAGGCAGGTTGTTTCCTTCCTGGGAAGTTACTTTTGCCTGGATGGTATTTACGAATTTAACAGCGTCAGCGCGGCCGCTCTCTGCATGAGTTGTGGTCAGACCTTCGTCTGCTGCATTTTTCCAGCTTTCCGGAACTGCAACTTCTTTGATCTGTTTTGCACCCTCATCGATAGCTGCCCAGTTCTTTGCTACGACATCATCACCTTTACGGCCATAGGTAGCTTTTGCTGCTGCTTTCATGAGTTCGATGGCTTTTTCTTCCGGAATGATCTTCGCAAGCTTGAAGAATGCAGACTGAAGAATGGTGTTGATACGGGTCGGTCCCATGCCGGTCTCGATACCGATCTTAACGCCGTCGATCACATAGAATTTGATGTTATGGTTTGCGATGAATGCTTTTACCTGACCTGGCAGATGCTCTTCCAGTCCTGCTTCATCCCATGGACAGTTCAGAAGGAAGGTTCCTCCGTCTACCAGCTCCTCTACCATGTGATATTTGTTCACATAGGAAGGATTATGACATGCAACAAAGTTTGCTTTGTGGATCAGGTAGGTGGATTTGATCGGTTTCTTTCCGAAACGCAGGTGAGACATCGTTACACCGCCGGACTTCTTGGAGTCATAATCGAAGTAAGCCTGAGCGTACATGTCTGTGTTGTCACCGATGATCTTGATGGAGTTCTTGTTTGCACCTACGGTACCGTCTGCGCCAAGTCCCCAGAATTTGCAGTTGATGGTTCCTTCCGGAGTTGTTACCAGAGGAGCGCCAACCGGCAGAGACAGATTGGTAACATCGTCTACGATACCAATGGTAAATCTCTGTTTTTCTGTATTTTCATATACAGCAACGATCTGAGCCGGTGTGGTGTCCTTGGAACCAAGTCCGTAACGGCCTGTGAATACCGGTGTGCTCTCGAATCTGCTGCCTTTTAATGCTGCTACTACGTCCAGGTACAGAGGCTCGCCAAGAGATCCCGGCTCTTTTGTTCTGTCCAGAACGGAAATCTGTTTTACAGTCTCCGGAATTGCATTGATGAGTGCTTCTGCGGAGAACGGACGGTACAGACGTACCTTTACAACGCCGACTTTCTTGCCTGCTGCTACGAGGTAATCGATGGTCTCCTCGATGGTATCGCAGACAGAACCCATAGCGATGATGACGTGCTCAGCGTCTGCTGCTCCATAGTAGTTGAACAGTTTGTAATCGGTTCCGATTTTCTCGTTTACTTTGTCCATGTACTCCTGTACGATTGCCGGAAGAGCATCGTAGTACGGGTTACATGCTTCTCTTGCCTGGAAGAAGATATCCGGGTTCTGTGCGGATCCTCTCTGGCACGGATGGTTCGGGTTCAGGGCATGTTTACGGAATGCATCTACTGCATCCATATCTACCATATCTTTCAGATCTTCGTAATCCCATGTCTCGATTTTCTGAATCTCGTGGGAAGTACGGAATCCGTCGAAGAAGTTGATAAATGGAACTTTGCCTTTCAGTGCTGCACAGTGTGCAACCGGTGTCAGGTCCATAACCTCCTGTACGCTGGATTCGCAGAGCATTGCGACTCCGGTCTGACGACAGGCGTAAACGTCTGAATGATCTCCGAAGATGGAAAGTGCGTGGCTTGCAAGGGCACGAGCGGATACGTTGAATACGCCCGGGAGCTGCTCGCCGGCAATTTTATAAAGGTTCGGGATCATCAGAAGAAGTCCCTGGGATGCGGTATAGGTTGTGGTAAGAGCTCCGGCTGCCAGTGATCCGTGTACTGCACCTGCTGCTCCTGCCTCAGACTGCATCTCAGTTACCTGAACTTCCTGTCCGAAAATGTTCTTTCTTCCCTGGGTTGCCCACTCATCGGTATGCTCCGCCATAACGGATGAAGGGGTAATTGGGTAAATAGCTGCTACGTCGGTATACGCATAAGACGCATGTGCTGCAGCCTGGTTACCATCCATGGTTTTCATCTTTCTAGCCATTTGATTTTATCCTCCTTAAAAAATGATGACCAAAAATTACTTTGGCTTTTCTCAGGTTGGTGTTCTGCCGGGTTTCGGTTGCCTCCGCGCTTCGAAAAACCCGGATAAGGGCATGGCAATGCCACTATGTCCAGTGTTTGAATTATAACACCGATTGGGCATTCTGTCCAGATTTTCTGTGGGTGTTCAGGGAAAAATACAAGTTTTTTACAACTTCTGGTAATTCCGCGTCGAATTTCTCGATAAAAAAAGAAGGAACGGCCCGCATATTTTTTCTCTTCTGCGGACAGTTCCTTTGCTTCTTTTATTTCTGATTCTGCGCCTCAATCTGTTCTGCGAGGTCGGTGAGATAAACCCATCTCTCGGTTTTTTCTTCCAGAGCCGCTTCGGTCCTCTCTTTTTCCGCCATCAGTTCGGCGAGTTTTGCAGAGTTGGTGGCGTTTTTGAGCATCTGATCGTCAAGCGATGCAATCTTTTCCTCGAGTGCGGCGATATCGTCATCGATGGTCTCGTACTCGCGCTGTTCTTTGAACGTAAATTTCAGGCGGGTCGGACGGTTCTGCTTCCAGTCATTGTTCTTTGGCTTTGCAGGTTCGTCCGCGGACGTTTTGGACGGCGCTGCTTTTTCTGTTTCTTCCGCACTTCCGCCGAAACGGCGTTCTTTTGCTTCGAGGTAATCGGTGTAGCCGCCCTCGTACTGCAGAAGATTTCCGTTTCCGTCGAATTCGAAGATGCGGTCCACAACGTTATCCAGGAAATAGCGGTCGTGGGAAACGGTGATGACGATGCCGACGAACGTGTTCAGGAAATCCTCAAGCACGGTCAGGGTCGGGATATCAACGTTGTTGGACGGCTCGTCGAGGATCAGAACATTGGCGCCGCTCACCAGGACGGATAAGAGATACAGTCTCCGTTTTTCGCCTCCGGAGAGTTTGGAAATCGGGGTGTACTGCATATCCGGTGTGAACAGGAAGCGTTCGAGCATCTGCGATGCGCTGATGCGGCCGTCACGGGTCTGGACATACTCAGCAATATCTTTCACGTAGTCGATCACGCGCTGATTCGTATCCATGTCCGGCTCTTCCTGTGCCAGATAGCCGATGCGGATCGTGTCGCCGATTTCGATGGTTCCCGCATCCGGCAGGACTTCTCCGGTGATCATCCGCAGCATTGTGGATTTTCCGCAGCCGTTCGGGCCAATGATGCCGACACTCTGGTTCCGCAGGAAGATGTATTCGAAATCTTTCATCAGCGTTTTATCGCCGAAGGCTTTGCTGACGTTATGGAATTCAATCGTTTTCTTTCCCATGCGGGTCTCGACAGCATCCATCTCCACGACAGCGTCTGCGGTCGGTGCCGTGCCATTTTTGAGTACTTCGAGACGTTCGAGTCTGGCGCGCTGTTTTGTGCTTCTTGCGCGGCAGCCGCGTTTCGCCCATTCGAGTTCCATGCGCAGGATGCTCTGGCGTTTCCGTTCAGAGGCGAGTTCCATCTCCTCGCGCTCAGCTTTCAGTTCCAGAAAACGGGAATAGTTGGAATCGTAGCTGTACATTTTTCCGTGGCTGATTTCGAGGATGCGGTTCGACACTTTATCCAGAAAATAACGGTCATGGGTGACCATAAAGACGGTTCCGCGGTAATTTTTCAGGTAATCCTCGAGCCAGGAGAGCATCGCATTGTCGAGATGGTTTGTCGGCTCGTCGAGGATCAGGACGTCAAAATCGGACGCAAGCACTTTTGCCAGGGCAACCTTGCGGCGCTGGCCGCCCGAGAGGGTGTCGAGTTTTGCGTCGTATTCGGTGATACCGAGCTGTACAAGGTTGCTCTGCACCTGCCATTCCTCCTCATCGCCGGAAAGGGCGTAGGACAGCACGGTGGCATCCTTTGGAAATTCCGGTGTCTGCGGAAGATAGGCCATTTTGAGGTTGTTCTGGCGGATAATCTGGCCGGAATCCGGGGTCTCCTCTCCTGCTACCATGCGCAGCAGCGTGGATTTTCCGGTTCCGTTGATTCCGACGATGCCGACCTTGTCGCCCTCCTGCAGGCCGAAGGAAGCATCGTCAAAAATCAGTTTATCGCCGAACAGTTTGCTGATGTGTTCGATGTTGATGATATTCATTTGCACAGTTCTGCAACGGTCTGGTTGATGACTTTTCCGTCTGCTTTACCTTTCATATCTGCCATAACGGCCTTCATGATGGCACCTTTGTTCTTGGTTGCCAGAACGTCTGCGAATTTCTCCTGGATGTAGGCTTTGACTTCGTCTGCACTCATCTGTTTCGGTGCATACTCGCTGATGACGTCATAGCGGAACTGATACTCTGCTTTTAAGTCCTCACGGGATGCCGGGCAAGTATCGATCTGCTCTTTTACGGTCTTCAGCTCTTTTAAGATGACGCGGTCTACCAGCTCCGGTTTGATGTCATCGCGGCAGCCCTCGTCGATGGCAACCTTTTTGGCCGCGGAGATCAGGGAAGAGATGGCCTCTTTTCTTGCTTTGTCTTTTGCCTTCATTGCTGCTATCATATCACTTCTTAAGGTTTCTAATTCCATTTTTGCTTCCTCCTGATATTTTTTTACTGTTGTTTTGAATGCAGTCTGAGCTGTTTTCAAATACGCTCAGAGTGCGTCTGAAAAAGGCTTTTCGTGAGCTGTAAGTCCCAGACACGCTCTAAAGTATATCACTTCTTTTTCGGCTTTTCCAGTCACTTTATAGTATAGCATTCTTATTTTTTCCATGGAAGACGATGCTTCGTTACCTGGATTGCCTGATGCGGGCACATTTCCTGACAGCAGAAACAGCGGATGCACTTTTTATAATCGTAGACCGGCGGATTTCTGCGGCCGTTATCAAAGTGGACGGCTTTCCCTTCCACCGGGCAGCTCTCGACGCAGACGCCGCATTTTTTACATTTTTCTTCTATGATATAGGGGCGGCTCTGGAAGACCCCGAGGATCTCGAGCAGGTCGAGGGCTCCTTTTTTGCGGGCTTTGCGGCGGTCGACGTTGAAGTTTGGATTTCCGTACTTTCTTTTCAGTTCTTCCTCGGATATGGTGCCATCCGCTGTCACGATTTCGATGCGGTCGTCGTGCCACGTTCCAAGGCCGAGCGTTTCCCCGTAGAGATTTGTCGGCACATACGACGGATCGAGGTTCACCAGATGGCAGAACACGGTATCCAGTGCGATCGGATCGGTGGACATAAGAAGAACTCCCATCGAAACCGGGTCGCCGGAAGTCGGACCATTGCCTTCCATTGCTACGATGCCGTCGCAGATATAGAGGCGCGGGGCGACTTTCTGGTTCAGCTCGATCAGCATGTGTGCGAAGCTCTCAGCGTTCGGATACTGCGTGTGGCCGAGTTTTTTGTAGACGCCGCTGATGCAGCCGTACTGGTTCTTGACAGCTCCGGTGATGCGTTCCAGCGCGTGGGTTTTCATTTTGCTGACGCTGATGAGGGCGTCGCAGTCGAGTGCATCTTTCGCAATCATCAGAAATTTGCCATCGGCGGTTTCTACGCGCTCGCTCGTAAGGAAATCCTTCAGCGGAACGTTGTGTTTTTCCAGCACCTCTTTCAGCCCGGCTTCCTTTGCAATGCCCTCCGGGGTGCCAAGGCCGCAGGAATCGCCGCAGGAAATATTCTCATAGCCATTTTCCTGCAAAATCGTGATCAGGGCATCCATGACTTCCGGGTCGGTCACGACGGCGCGTTCGCGTTTTGCGGAGCGGACGAGGTTCGGTTTTAATAAGATATTCTCTTCTTTTCCGATCAGAGATTCCAGGCCGCCAATTGCTTCCAATCCCTTTTGCAGGCTTTCCTTTACGCGCGCCGGCTCATAGTCGGGACAGGCAATCACTGCCACTTTGCTTTTTTCCATATTCACCTCATGTTTTTCTATATTTCAAAAGAAGCTGCGATCCCCTTACCGGTTCTCACAGCTTCTTCGTATATTCACACAGAATATGTTTTTACTTATGCTACTTTGCTTTTTGCAAGCTCAGCCAGTGTTGCAAATCCTTCTGCATCGTTAACTGCCATGTCAGCCAGAACTTTACGGTTCAGCTCAACGCCTGCCAGTTTCAGACCATACATAAATTTGCTGTAGGACAGACCGTTCATTCTTGCTGCTGCGTTGATACGAGCGATCCACAGCTGACGGAACTGACGTTTTTTCTGTTTTCTTCCTGCGTAGGAGCTGGTCAGTGCGCGCATTACGGACTGTTTTGCTACTCTATACTGTTTGCTTCTGGCTCCTCTGTAACCTTTAGCCAGTTTTAATACTCTGTTATGTTTTTTCTTAGCGTTCATGCCGCCTTTAATTCTTGCCATTTCTTATTTTCCTCCTTGATCTGTTGGGCGTAACTCTACCTTGCAAAAATTACATGTAAGGTAAGATTTTCTTCATGTTCTTTACGTTTGTTGCATCAACAGTAGTCTGTTTTCTCAGGTTTCTTTTTCTCTTCTGAGATTTCTTGGTTAAGATATGGCTCTTGTAAGCTTTATTTCTTACTAATTTTCCTGTTCCTGTTGTTTTAAAACGCTTTGCAGCTGCTCTGCTTGTTTTTACCTTTGGCATTTTAATTTCCTCCTTGATATTGATTCAAATGTATTTTAACGTTTAGCCGTCAAAAACATGGTCATGCTTCTGCCTTCCACCTTCGGCGCTTTGTCAACCGTTGCAATATCGGACAGACTCTCTGCAAATTCATCGAGAATGTATTTGCTGCTGTTCATATGTGCCATCTCACGGCCGCGGAAACGAAGTGTTACTTTTACTTTGTCTCCCTTTGTAATGAACTTACGGGCTGCACCTACTTTGGTATTAAGATCATTGGTGTCAATGTTTGGAGAAAGGCGAACTTCCTTGATTTCAATTGTTTTCTGTTTTTTCTTTGCTTCTTTTTCCTTGCGGGCCAGTTCATATCTGTACTTTCCGTAGTCGATAATTTTGCAAACCGGCGGTTTCGCTGTCGGAGCAATTTTCACAAGATCCAGACCTGCTTCCTGTGCTTTCAGGTATGCATCTCTGGCAGACATAATTCCAAGCTGTTCTCCGTTCTGACCGATCAGACGAATTTCTCTGTCTCTGATCTGCTCATTAATCATTAATTCGCTAATTGTAGTGCACCTCCATCATTATAAAAGACTGTGTTCCCGCATTTTGCGGTGTAACGAAATCAAACTCGGCTCACCGGACCGGATTTGACTGATAACGCAAGAAAAGTGGATAGACAGACTATCCACTTAACATTGTACATAAATCTCTACACAAAGAGAACTTAAGATCAATATTGAACCGTAGTCGCGTGTTTGCGCTAGGGTGAGAGTGGATACTCTACTTTCTTTTTCTCAGACTATTGCAGTATAGCACTCTCCCATCCTGTTGTCAATACTGATTTTCGCATTTTTTCGTATTTATTTCCCGCAGCCACAGCGGAAGGAGCTGCACTCGGTTTCCTGGCAGCTGCATGCGCTGTCTCCGGCGATATGGATATCTCCGGCTTCGCATTTACAGTTGTCGTTAAAGGTACAGTTCTGCGCCTTGCAGTCGACACCGATTTTCGTACAGCCGCAGCCGGTGGAGTTGGACATCGTGCCCTCACCGCGCTCCTTGAAGCTCTCGCAGCACGTTTCCATGGAGCTTTTGGCTCCGCTTCCGCCTACGCGGATATCTCCTTTGGAACAGAGCTCGTTCTGGTTGTAAACACAGGTCATAGCAGAACAACTTAATGCTGGCATAATAAATTACCTCCTGAAATTTAGTTTTCTGCGGTTTCGCCCGCATAGAAACCATTATTTCCAAGAGGTAATTTTTTATGCCTTATTTATTTGATAATACCAGTGTCCAAAGTTTGGAAATCCGACGCAAGCAAAGCTTGCACGAGGATTTTTAAATTTTGGACACGCCAAAACATGAGTAAGTAGCCATTTTTCGAAGAAAAATGAGCGGAGTACGAATGTTTTGAAGATTGCGGGAGTACGAAGTACGGAGCAATCTGGTATCATAGGTGTCAATTTTTTTGACACCTACCTTATTTATTTTCTTTTGTTTCAACAGTAACCGGGCGGTTAACGCGGCTTGCGATTTCTTCTTTGATATCTGCGATAAACTGCTCCAGGCTTCTCTGGCCTTCATCACCTGCAAAACGGCTTCTGACAGATACAAGACCTGCCTCTTCCTCTTTTGCTCCGGCGATCAGCATGTATGGAATCTTCTGTCCCTGTGCCTCACGGATCTTATATCCAATCTTCTCGGAACGGGTATCCATCTCTGCGCGGATGCCTGCCTCGTGAAGGGCGTCCAGAACCTTCTTGCCGTAATCTGCGTATTTGTCGGAGATTGGCAGAACCTTTACCTGTACCGGTGCAAGCCAGGTTGGGAATGCACCTGCAAAGTGCTCGATCAGGATACCGATGAAACGCTCAACAGAACCGTAAACAACACGGTGGATCATAATCGGACGATGTTTCTCTCCGTCTGCTCCTGTGTATTCCAGTTCGAATCTCTGCGGCAGCTGGAAGTCAAGCTGGATGGTACCGCACTGCCACGTTCTTCCGATGGAGTCTTCCAGATGGAAGTCGATCTTCGGGCCATAGAATGCGCCGTCGCCTTCGTTGACTACATAGTCAAGGCCAAGATCATCGAGTGCGCCGCGGAGACCTTCGGTTGCTACCTCCCAGTCCTCATCGCTTCCCATGCTGTCTTCCGGACGGGTGGACAGCTCTACGTGATATTTGAATCCGAACAGTTTGTAAACCTGGTCAATCAGGTTTGCAACGCCTTTGATTTCATCTTTGATCTGCTCCGGTGTCATGAAGATATGGGCATCGTCCTGGTTGAAGCAGCGTACACGCATCAGGCCGTGCAGCTGGCCGGATTTCTCATGACGATGTACCAGGCCAACCTCTGCCAGACGCAGCGGCAGATCACGGTAGGAACGAGGCTCGGATTTGTAAACGAGAACGCCGCCCGGGCAGTTCATCGGTTTGATTGCATAATCTTCATCGTCGATGACGGTGGTATACATGTTTTCTTTGTAGTGATCCCAGTGACCGGAGGTCTCCCACAGACGACGGTTCAGGATGATCGGAGTGGAGATTTCTACGTATCCTGCTTTTCTGTGGATTTCACGCCAGTAATCCATCAGTGCATTTTTCAGATCCATTCCTTTTGGAAGGAAGAACGGGAATCCCGGGCCGTCCTCACTCATCATAAACAGGCCGAGCTCTTTTCCGAGTTTTCTGTGGTCACGTTTCTTTGCTTCCTCGATCATGTGGAGGTACTCTTCGAGCTCTGCTTTCTTTGTGAATGCAGTTCCGTAGATTCTCTGCAGCATCTTGTTTTTCTCGCTGCCTCTCCAGTATGCACCTGCAAGGCTGGTCAGTTTGAAGGCTTTGACCGGCTTTGTGCTCATCAGATGAGGGCCTGCGCACAGGTCCGTGAATTCACCCTGGCGATAGAAGCTGATGACTGCGTCTTCCGGCAGATCTTCGATCAGTTCTACTTTATATGGCTCTTCTTTTTCTTTCATGAAGGCGATGGCTTCTGCTCTCGGCAGTTCGAAGCGCTCCAGTTTCAGATCCTCTTTTACGATTTTCTTCATCTCTGCTTCGATTTTTTCAAGGTCTTCGCTGGTGAGCGGAGTCTCTCTGTCTACATCGTAGTAGAATCCGTCTGCGATGGACGGTCCGATGGCCAGTTTGGTATCCGGGTACAGTCTCTTGATGGCCTGTGCCATGATATGGGATGTAGTGTGACGGAATGCTGCTTTTCCGCCTTCATCGTTGAAGGTCAGAATGGAAAGATTGCAGTCCTTGTCGATGACGGTACGAAGGTCTTCTACTTCGCCGTTTACTTCACCTGCACAGGCCATTCTTGCAAGGCCTTCGCTGATGTCTGCTGCGATCTCAATGATGGATTTCGGTTCGGAGTACTCTTTGGTACTTCCATCTTTCAGTGTGATGATCATTTGCTTTACCTCTTTCTTTGTATATTTTTCGCAAGCGTGTTTCAGAATTTTTATACTTTTTACAGCAACAAAAAAGTCCCTTCTGACACGCTTATGCTGTCAAAAGGGACGATGTATTTTCATTCACCGCGGTTCCACCCATTTTGTTTTTTCAAACCACTTCATTTGACGATAACGGAATCACCGGGCCGGATTGGGGCCGCTCAGAGCTGGTCTTCGATCACGTTCCTGTTAAAACCCTTGCACCACAAAACGGGGTTTCTCTCTGTCACATTCGCTGTGATTTACTCGTCTCTTCTACGCTTTGTTTTTTGTGTTCGGTGCTTTTTGGCTCCCGATAGTTTTAGATTATATCACCCAATGCGTGGTTGTCAAGACCTGCATGGGCGAAAAATTTATTTTCCCGGCGATTTTTGTCCTGCTGTCTGCAGAGCAATTTTTTCTTTTGCTTTTTCCGGCATTTCCAGCAGGGCAAACTCGTAAAAGATGCCGTAAATATACGTGATTCCACGGATATCGCCCAGCGCTTTCGGGCGCTCGACAACCGGTCTTTCGCTCTCCTGCTGTAATTCCAGTACTTTCTGATATGCACTCCGGACGGAACTCCAGACAAGGCTTTTACTTTTCTCCCGGCGGTCGATCCAGAGTTCTTTGGTGTAGGTGCCGCTTCTTCCATATTTCATATGGTAGGAATACGGCAGACCGGAATACGTATGGAATTCAAACTCCTGGAACGCGACAACGCAGTCCCACAGGGCTTCTTCTGTCCGTTCCTCATGAAGCCTCCAAAGAGCCTGTTCTCTTTTTTCCTGTAAATTTTCCTGTGCTTCTTTGTTCTCTTCCATCTTTTTTGTCTTCTCCGTCGTATCCTTTATTCCACCAGAAATTGATCCAGCTCTGCCGCGACCACCGGATTGATTTTTACCTGAGGATGATCGATTTTTCTTCCCTGTGTGACGACCATCTCTACTTTGCGGAGAGCACGAAGATCCTCAAGCGGGTTTTCGGCGGTCACGATAAGATCGGCGGATTTGCCGGGCTCGATGGTTCCGGTTTCGGCTCCGATTCCGGCCATTTCGGCAGCGCGGGCGGTTGCGGTGTAAAGCGCGAAGGCGTTGGAGACGCCGACATATTTATGGAAGTAAAAGAGTTCCCGCCAGAAGTCGTACTGCGTGATCCACGGACAGCCGACATCGTTTCCGAGGACGACGGGGATGTCGTTGGCGATGGCTTTTTTCGCACAATCTATGATTCCTTCGAAAACAACGTTACCATTGAACTGCTCTACCTCAGTTGCGTTGGTGATGGAACGGTCGAACAGCGCATACGGCAGGGCCGGGGACAGTGTCGTACATAGAAATGCATTCTTTTCTTTGAACAGGCGAATCATATCGTCATCCATTTTTGCACCGTGCTCGATCGAATCCACACCGTTTTCCAGTGCCACGCGGACACCCTGCGGCGATTCGACATGGGCGGCGACCTGATAGCCGAGTGCATGCGCCCGGTTACAGACGGCTTTTACCATTTCCGGTGCCATTTTGAGTTCTCCCGGAACGCCTTTTTCTTTGGCATCCAGCACACCGCCGGTGATCATCAGCTTGATCAGGTTGACATTTTCGCGTTTTGCCTCATCTACATGGGCGACTGCTGCATCGATACTCTCTGCTGCGATCGCTACCGAACCTGCCATGTGCCCACCCGGTACAGAGATTCCCTCGTTTGCGGCAAGGATTCTCGGGCCGGTCTTTTTACCGGCTTTGATTTCATCGCGCAGCCGTGTATCGAAAGTGCCAAGACCACCGACCGTGCGGATCGTGGTAACGCCGCTTAGCAGTTCATCTTTTGCGAAGCCTGCTACCATGCGGTAGGCGATCGCGCGGGAAATTCTGTTGCTCATCAGGGTTTTGACGAGTTTTGCGTTGTCGCGCTGCTTCTTCTGCGGTTTTCCGTTGCCTGCGAGATGGACATGCATGTTGATCAGTCCGGGCATGATGTATTTTCCCTGCAGATCTACCTCCGTATAGCCGGAAAGTCTGGTTTCTTCCGGGACAATCGCTGCGATTTTTTCTCCTTCCGTCAGAATGATCAGACCGGTCTGAACCTGCATATCTTTCGTTCCGTTTAGGATTTTTCCGTTTTTGTAGGCATATTTCATACTCAATTCCCTCTTTTCTGCCAAACGTATTATGTTTTATTTTAACACGTCAGAGAGGGATTTCGCGACAGAAAAATCGTTTTTCTCTGTTTTTTATTTTTCTTTTATTCTGCCCCGCATAACTGCCCTCACACCGCCGAACAGAACACCGGCAACAGCCCATAGGATCCAGGTTTTATCCCATTCTCTCGTCTGGAAGCTCCATGCAAGATAGATGGCGGTGACAATACACCAGTAGGCGGTTGTAAAAACTTCTGTTTTCTTTTTGTATCGTTTTTCTTCCGGTGTATATTCGCCTTCCTGCAGCAGGATGACGTAGCTTCCATTTATGGTGCTGACCCGCACGATGAAAAAGACACCAACGGCGACCAGAAGCAGCAGGATGGATACGGTGGCTGTGATGATGTAGTCCGGCTGGCTGAATGCAATGGCAGCGAACATCGGGATAACTGCCAGAATACAGAGGGTAACACCGGCGGCGATTCCTCTGGTAAAGGTGCTTTCGTAGTCCTTTTTCCGTTCCTGAACAAGGCCGGTTACACCATAGACAGTTTCTATTCTCTCCTTTTCCAGATATTCATACTGCTGTCCGTGAATACTGTAGGATACGAAAATCACAACAGCAGCGGCAACCAGCAGCAACAAAACGGAGATGCCTGCTCCCGTTGCCATGTTTTCGCTGATGTTTCCTATATGGGAATCGGAAAGTCCGGCAAGGAAGATCAGCAGCGCCGGGCTGATGATACAGAGCGCAACAGCTCCGGCGAGTGTCGGCCCTGTTTTCCGTCTCCATTCCATGAACGCGTTTGCTTCTTCCATCGATACACTCCGCACGGATGACTCCTCTGCGGCGTATTCCAGTATTTCTGTTCCTGTCTCTGATTTTAATTCGTCTTTTAACAGATAGTCGGTGCTGACACCAAAGATTTCAGCAAGACGGAGCACTTTCTGCAAATCCGGCGTGGACTGTGCACTCTCCCATTTGGATACCGCCTGCCGCGAGACGGAAAGTTTCTCCGCCATCTCTTCCTGTGACCATCCATTTTTCTTTCTCTCTTCTGTGATTTTTTCTGCCAAAATCATATTTGTTTTCTCCTGTTTTCCAGCTCTTTTTCAGTAATCTTTTTGCTGCAGCTCACAGCCATTCCATTCATTTCTGTTTTGGAAATGGATTGGCTGTTTCTGCTTCAAATCCTATCATTTTTTTCGGTTGCCTTCTACCAAATCGGGCTGGAAATGTGTCAACTGGCGGTTGCAGATGCTTATTTTTCAAGGATTTCCCGCATCTGCTGCATAATTTTTTTAATTTCATAAACCGATACGCTGTTTACGACTTCAAAATTGATCTGCTTTTCTTTTCCGCTGTATTTCACTTCATACTCTCTGGCTTTTTTTTCGTCATGGTCTTTGTACCGTGCTTTGCCGATCAGATAAGCATCTGAATTGGCCGTCTCGGGGTAGCCCGGGCCTTTTTCCAGTTCAAACAGCTCTTTCTTTTCTTTTAGATCCTTTTCCAGTCTGCTCAATTTTTCCAGAAACACCTGACAGACTTCAGGATAATGTTCTCTGATGTATATCAGATTTTTGTGCAGACATGTTGCGCTTTTTTCCATCAGATGACGTTCTGTTTCGTTCGTCAGATAATCAAACTCTCCCAGCTGTACTTCATCCCCCTGAATGGACCGCGCAAGCTGTTCAAACCAGTACATCTGCCGCGGCATACTGTCCGGGAACATGAAATATGTTGAAAACTCATGATCAATCATCGGCGCCAGACGCAGAATCTTATCGTCTTCACGGCAGACAAATGCGATGTTTTCGTAATGGTAGTTCTGATCGCCTTTCAAAATCGAAACGAGAATCTGCAGTACCAGCTCCTCCGCCATCGCCGGGTGGGTCTGGAAATAGTCGGATTCGAGGATTTCGGTGTAGTCGTAGAACATCTGGCAGTAATTGACGTAGTCATCAATATGGACTTTGTCGTCAGGATATTTTCGAAAGAACTCCAGCAGATTCAGCAGATGTTCTCCTTCCCCGTAAATCATCGGTGAAACTGTTCCATAATCGTAATATTTCTCCACCTCCGCCTCATACCCTTCGCAAAACGCAAGCTGATACTGCGGCGCCGGCATAAAATACGCATCAATCACCCATGACCAGAAAACCTCAGCATAGGCGAACAGCGGCGTAGACAGCGGTTTAGATTTTGTAAGCGGTTTAAAAACAACATCTCCTTCAAAAACCGGAAAATGCTTCTCCCCTTTCACAACCCCCACTGCCTCCGCTTTCAGATTGCCGGAACGGGCAGAATACTTATATTTCTTTGGCAGATAGGATGGTTTCTGTTTCATCTTAATCCTCCTGCAATGCTGCCAGATATCCCAGGATTCGTTCTTTTTTTCTGTCTGACAGATTCCGAAAGCCTTCCAGAATGATTTTTTCTGTTTCATTTCCTGCGCTCATTTCCGGATTTCCCGCATTTCGCTCTGTCTCATTCTCCCCCAGAAGTTCATACGGCGTAACCTTCAGCACTTCGCAGATTTTCAGTATTTTATCCGCCGACGGATTCGTGCCCTTTCTTTTCCAGTCGCTGATGGTGCTCTGGGAAATTCCGGTTTCTTCGGAGAATTCTTTCTGGGTCATGCCGTTTCGAAGAATTAGCTCAAAAATTTTTTCACTGATCATTTTGTATCTCACCTTTTTCACTTAGATTTTGTTTTACTATACCATAAAATTTCCTGCCCGTCATTTCCTCCAATGCTGAAAAAACGCCTCTTCCTGCGCTGTGCGGATTCCGTATTTTCTTCTGGCGATGTAGAATTTTGATTTCCAGCTTGAGGTCTGCACCGGGATTGCGGTGATGTGGTGGAGGCGGACGATGTCCATGTAGGGGAGGATAGATATTCCAAAACCATTTTCCACAAGGCCGGTGATGACTTCGATTTCTTCGGCCTCACACACGGGTTTTACCTGGATGCCCTGTTCGGCGAAGATCTGCTCTTGGAGGCTGCGGAAGCCGCTCGTCCTGGAAAACATGACCTGCGGATACTTGGCTGCTTCTTTTAGTGTGATGTTCTCTTTCCCCTCCAGCGGATGACCTTCCGGGACGGCGGCCGCGATGTAAGATTCCCGGAGGGGATAATATTCGAGTTCTTCGGATTTCAGCAGTTCTGAGCAGAAGCCGATATCGTATTTTCCATCCAGCAGACCCTCCTCGATCTCTGGGGTCAGGCGGTTGTAGATGACAAATGGGAAGGTCGCGCCGAATTCCCGCAGCATATGTGGTATTGTTCCTGCCGCGAGCGGATATACGGTTCCGATCCGCACTGTCTTTTCTTCCGTCCGAAGGCCTGCCGCCCGCTCCTCCATTCGAAGATATGCGTCCAGAATCTCCTCGACATCCTGCATCAGTTCTTTTCCGTAGCGGCTCAGGCTCACGTTTCGTCCTTCTTTCTGGAAGAGCGGAACACCGTACTCGTCCTCCAGTGTCTTGATCGCATGGCTGAGCCCCGGCTGGGAAATATTCAGCGCTTTTGCCGCTTTTCCATAGTGCTGCAGTTTTGCCAGCTCTGCAAAATATTTTAAATACTCGATATTCATAGATAGCCTCTTTTCCTGTTCTGCATCTATCATACCACTTTTCATTTAATTTTAGAATCAATTCATTCAAAATAATCATTTGTTTTTATCGGTTTCTGTGTCTATAATAAGCATAGTTTCAAGACCTTAACGTAATTTCATTCTCAGGAAAGAAGGATTTTTACTCATGAATACCAGAAAATTTCATCTTCCAGGCGAAGCAGCGCTTCTGATCGTGCTTCTGATCAACCCTCTTGCCATTGATCTGATGTCAAAAAGCGTATTTGGAATTTCAACAATTTCCTCCGTGCCGCTCATCCTCAGCACAGCGTTTCCAGTTTTCAGTTTCGGAACGTGGAACTATATCTTTCAAACGCTGCTTGTCATCACCCTGATGGTCCTGAAGCGTTCGTTCTGTCCCGGCTATCTGTTTTCTTTTGTTGTCGGCATCGGATTCGGAAAAATGATCGATGTACACAATACCTGGGTTACCCTGCTGCCAAATGTTCTGTCGCTGAATGTGGTCTGCTTTTTCACCGGATTTCTTCTAATGTGCTTCGGCATCTGCCTCGCCAACAACTGCCTGCTGCCGATTGTCCCGACCGATATTTTTCCGCGCGATCTGTCTGAACTGCTGCACAAAAAGTACCACCGGATCAAGACAACGTTCGACCTCACCTGTCTGACAACGACCGTACTTCTTTCCCTTTTGATCCTTCACCATCTTTACGGAATCGGCATCGGAACTTTCTTCTGTGCTTTTATGACGGGACGAACCGTATCTCTGGTTCAAAAATTCATTGGAAATCATGTAGAATTTTACCGTCTGACGAAAAAAGAAATGGTAATGCCTGGGAAAAAGATGCGCCATGCATAAAAAAATTGCCCGAATTCCAATTTTTCTGTTGAAATTCGGGCAGTTTTTATGCGTTCTGCTCCGCTTCTACTTCCCGGTTGATCTCATCCTCGCTGTCAGCCATGGCCTGCATTGTCATAGTCAGCAGTTTTTCCAGCGGCCAGTCAAGCTGCTCGGCGCCCCGCTCAATGACTTCCCGCGAACATCCAGCCGCAAAGCCTTTGCTCTTATATTTTTTCTTCAGGGATTTCAGTTCCATATCTTTTGTACTCTTCGAAGGCCGCATCAGCGCAGCCGCCCAGATCAGGCCTGTCAGCTCATCTGCGGCAAACAGCACCTTTTCCATCTCGTGAACCGGCTCCACATCCAGCGTCACGCCGCACTCGATGGTAATGCCGTATCCGTGTGATACAACACCATGAATGATATCCTCCGATACGCCGCCTTCCCGCAGAAGTTCCGGCGCTTTCAGACAGTGCTCGGCCGGATACAGTTCAAAATCAATATCATGCAGCAGGCCGACAATTCCCCAGTGCCCCTCTTCTGCTCCATAGCCGAGTTCTCTCGCATACCATTTCATCACAGCCTCTACGGTAAGCGCATGCTGAATATGGAAGGGATCTTTGTTGTATTTTTTTAATAAGGCAAACGCCTCGTCTCTTGTAATTTCACTCATGATCTGTTTTCTCCTTTTTCTTCCCTGATTTTCCAGAATCTGTGAATCTGAATTGTAATTTCATCCATTATATACCCATATTCATACCGTATCAATAGGTTTATTCAGACTTTTTCCTATCCCCCATACAAAAAACGCTGCTTCACTCCCACTTTTCGGAAGATGAAGCAGCTTTTTTTTCTGCAATCGTCTTACAGCAGTTCCGGTTTCAGCCGTACGGCGAATTTTATTTCGTTTTCTTTCAACTGATACTTCTCCAGCAGCATCGGTCCGCAGCTTGCCGATCCGATTCCCGCCTGGCGGTAGTCAATGCAGAAAACAGTGCTTCCGCACGGCTTAAGCTCATAGTTATGCGCTTTTTCCGTCAGCTCCTCCTGCGTATAAACGGATGCCTGGAAGGAGAACGTTTTCTCTCCCACTGCCGTCAGCACCACGCGGTCATTGGCAAGGCTTGCGTAATCACAGTCATAGTGGCTGCCGTTCTCCTGCGGGCGGATGTAATCCTCCTGCTGTTCTGCCGGTGTGCTGTGGAAAACGCCGTGATAGCTTGCCTGGTGCTTATCCACGTAGCTCTCCACCGGGCCGAGGCCGCAGTAGGTCAGTTCTGCAAACGATTCCGGCAGGAACAGGCGCAGGCCAAAACGCGGCAGAACCGGGAATACCGGGTCTTTCTTTGCTTCTACATGGACATCGGTCGTTCCGTCGCTGTAAATTGTCCATTTGATCACACCTGCAAGGATCCGCTGCAGAGCCGGAGACGAAATCGAATAGCTTGTCTCGATCTCCACGCAGCCGTTTTCTTCTTTTGCCGTTGTCTCATACGCCCGCGTCACGGTGCGGTCATACTGCGCACGCATCCAGGTATTCTTGATATTGCGGTCATTGTCTGTCGGCGCACGCCAGATGTTCAGCTCCATCGGGCGGTCGAGCAGATTCTGGTTGGCATAGCACATTCCCTCGAACAGGCCGGTGAACTTATTATAGGTATAGCTGAACTGTTCCGTCGATACCGTCAGATAATGATCGTCCTCTTTCCATCCAAACGAAGCCGTTCCCTCCGGGCGCTTCATCATCTCTTTTGCCTTCTGGTTCTGATTGTCTTTCGTTTTCACCGGAACTTCTTCAAATCCCAGTTCGAACTGCTCCGGCAGCACCTCAGTGGCCTGTTTCTGATACCAGGTAACCTTCAGCGCACATTTTCCCTGCTCCGGCACGGAAATGGCAAGCGGAATCGTCTTCTCACAGCCTGCCGCAAGCTCCAGCAGTGCTTCATCTGTAATCTTGCCGCTCTCCGTCACTTCACCGTCCACAAGCACCTCATAGCCGAGCACAGCGTAATCTTTCAGATTCACAAAATTCATATAGTTTTTGATGGTCAGTGTACCCTTTTCGGCATCATATCCCGTCACACGCACCGGACGATACACGTTTTTAAATTCCATCAGCCCCGTATGCGGTGTGCGGTCCGGATAAACAAGTCCGTCCATGCAGAAGTTGCCGTCGTGCGGATACTCGTTGTGGTCGCCGCCGTACGCGTACATCTTCTTTCCCTCGATCGTTTTTCCCATATCAATCGCGTGGTCGCACCACTCCCAGATAAAGCCGCCGCACATCTTCTCCTCGCTGTGGATCAGTTCAAAGTAATCTTCAAGATCTCCCGGGCCGTTGCCCATCGCATGGCAGTATTCGCACATGATATACGGCTTATCCCCGTACTCCACCAGCTCTTTTTTGATCTCCTCGAGTGATGGATACATGCGGCTGTAGAGGTCGAGGTTGCTGTAATCGTATTTCTTCGGATCATCCACATACCGTGCCGACTCATAGTGCGTCAGACGCGTCGGATCAAATTCCTTCGTCCACTTTAAGGCCGCCTCGAAGGTACAGCCGTATGCGCACTCATTTCCCATCGACCAGATGACAACGCTCGGGCGGTTTTTATCGCGCTCTACGCAACGCTGTGTGCGGTCTACGGTTGCCTCGGTAAATACCGGATTGTTCGCAATTAGTTTATTCCAGTTCTTCGCATACTCTTCCCAGCTCGTGTAATTCGCATAAATTTCCTCTGTGCCGTGACTCTCATTGTCCGCCTCATCGATGACATAAAAACCGAGACGGTCATAAAGCTGATAACAGTACGGCGCATTCGGGTAATGGCTGGTCCGGATCGCATTGATGTTGTGCTCTTTCATTACCTTCAGATCTTTTTTGATCTGTGCAAGGCTGATTGCAAATCCCGTCACCGGATCGCTGTCGTGGCGGTTTGTTCCGTGGAATTTGATCTTCACGCCGTTCAGGTACAGCACACCGTCCTTCGCGTGGATCTCACGGATGCCGACATGATCAGTGATCACCTCACCCGCCGTCTCCAGCACCAGCGTATACAGATACGGCTCCTCGGCATTCCACAGATGTGCATCTTTTACATGCATCTGAACCGTATCGCCGCCAAACGCTGCCTCTGCCACAAGATGATTTTCTGTATCAAACAGCTTTGCCGTTCCTTCCTGCGGTTCCCCGTCATTCCAGGTAATCGCAATCGAAACTTCTCCATTCTGGTACGATGCGTCCGGCGCTGCCTTTACAAAGTAATCGCGGATGCCTTTTTCTGGTCTTGCAAGCAGATAGACATCGCGGAAAATGCCGCTCATGCGGAATTTGTCCTGATCCTCGAGATAGCTTCCATCGCACCATTTCAGCACCAGTACGGCGATGGTGTTGGTGCCATCTTTTAAGAAGTCTGTTACATCAAATTCACTCGTAGAATGAGACACCTGGCTGTAGCCGACGAAGCTGCCGTTCATCCACACGTAGAAACAGGAATCCACGCCCTCAAAATTCAGGAATGCCCTCGGTGCTTCCTCCTGTTTTTTCCACTCGAACGTTCTCACGTACGCACCGCACGGGTTCTCATACGGCACATACGGCGGATCCACCGGGAACGGGTAGCGGACATTCGTATACTGATGGTGGTCATGGCCATAATTCTGCCAGACGGACGGCACCGGAATCGTCTCGAATGCAGAAGTGTCGTATCCTTCTGCGAAAAACTCCTCTTTTACATCGTAAACACTGGTAAAATAGCGGAATTTCCAGTCGCCGGAAAGCAGGAAAAAGCGGTCCGACGCCTCCCGGTTCTCCACCAGATCCTCCATGCGGCGGGATGCAGGAATGTAGTAGGCACGGTTCGGCATGGTATTCACATGCAGGTGATCGAAATCTTCGAAATATTTTGGAACAATCATCTCTTTTTAAGTCCTCCTTATTCTGTCTTTTGTTTCCAATATCGGCACCGAAACACACGCGGTCCCGGTGCCGATCAGGTTTTCTGTTATTCTTTTACTTTTTCCATGCAGGAAGAACGCCTTCGTAATTCATGCCATAACCGTAGTCATAGTTATGTCCTTCGCTGTCAATATAGGTTTCCATATCCAACGCACGGTCCTCGCTCTGCTCCTCAACCGCATCCATATCCTTCGGCATCTGGATCGGCAGACGGCCGGTCGGGTTGTAACCGCCGAAGACAACGTCAAGCACAGCGGCTCTCGAAACACCGAACTCTGCGACGATCGCATCGGCTTCGGCTTCAAATTCATGCATCACCATCGGGTTGTTGACGGTTGCGCAGACGATCACCGGCTTGTCGCCCATCGCGCGGCGGCATTCGAGAATATTGTCGAGATCAGCCTCATTGTAGGCAGTGTTTGTCTTTCCAAGATAGCTGCGGTTCGTGAAATTCTCGCGGAAATCACCGCCGGCAATGCTCACCTCACGCGCTTTTTTCGCCGTATACGGGCGGTACTGCAGTGTAATCGGCAGATAGCCGTTGCCGCCGTTCGCAAGATCTTCGGTGGAATACGAGTTGCATGCCGGGCTTTCGATAAATACCAGCGCCACATCGGCCTCCTCCGGTGATGATACGCGTGTACCGTACTTGGACGGCAGTCCATCCGACAGCGGATCTTCGGTTTTTGCCGGCAGATCGATGCGGAAGAACGCTTTGGACGGTCCGATCTTTCTCTCCGGAATATAAACCTTCAAACCTTTCTTCAGCGGCAGCACACCCTTCTGTCCTTCCGGTGCGCGTTTCGCACTGTTTTTCAGCAGGACGATGGATTTCTGCTGTGCCTCATAACCATGGCGGCAGAACTCTTCGCATCCTACAATCTTTGCGGATTCTTCCGGATCAAGATACGGGTCCTCAAACAAGCCGCAGTGGAAAATGTTGATCAGAAGACGTTTGGCGGACAGCTCCATGCGCTCACGCATCGCTTTCTCGCCGTATTTCTCACAGCCGATCTTATACGCCTCGACAATCGGACCGGACTCGCTGTTTCCGCCGAACTGGTCAACGCCGTTTGTGATCGCCAGCAGACACCGTTCTGCCTCGGTCATATCCTGCACGCCGTAGCAGCGGCTTCCAAATCCCTCAATCGTCTTCTCCGGATCCTGGGTGATGTCCCAGTCGGTGCAGACAATGCCCTTGAATTCATATTTTCCGCGCAGCAGATCCTTGATCAGGTACTCGCTGTAGGAGTTTCCGACGTTCTTGCCGTTTTTCTTGTCCACGCCGTAGGATACGGTGTAGTACGGCATAACCGCGGATGCGCAGTCGGTCGGTCCGTCCAGGTGGAAGGCTGCCTCGGTAAACGGTTTTAAATGCTCCTCAAAATTTCCGGTCGGATAAACGGCAAACTGTCCGAATGCATAGTGTGCATCGCGTCCGGCCTCTCCGGTGCCGCCGCCCGGCCAGTGTTTGACCATCGTGTTGACGCTGTCTTTTCCCCAGCCGTCTGCTTCCCCTTCCGTTGTCTGCATACCGTCACAGTACGCTTTGGTAAGCTTTTTGGACATCTCCACTTCTTCGCCTAACGTATCGACAAAGCGCATCCATCTCGGCTCGGTGCAGAGGTCGATCTGCGGTCCGAGTGCCGTTGTGATGCCGAGTGCCCTGTATTCACGGGAGGCATCCTTTGCAAACTGTCCGGCTACTTCCGGGTCAAAGCATGCTGCAAAGCCGACACCCTCCGGCCATTTGCTGATCTCGCTTCCGCCGCTCTTGAACTCTGCGCCGGAATCCTTTGCTCCGTTCCGCGGATCAGAGGAGAGGTTGATCGGAATACCATACGGCAGTGTCTCTGCCCGTTTCTGCAGCTCATTGCTCCATTTTGCGGAAATCTCCGGGCTTTCCACGTTCGTCAGCAGGATATGGCGGATATGCTCGTCCTCCAGAAATTCTTTCTGCTGATCAGAAATCGCATACGGTTCTTCGCCGGATTCCAGATACGTTTTTCCGTCAAACGTTCCCTGGAACGGACCGCCCGGCATCGGCGGTACGGCCTGGTGCGGTGAGTACAACATAAGGCCAGCGATCTCCTCGATGGAAAGACGGCCCGCAAGGTCTGCGGCTCTCTCCTCATCGGAGAGGCGCCAGTTCTCATACGGCAGCAGTTCACCGGTTTTTGCCAGGTCTTTAAAGTAATACCCGTCTTTTTCCAGTACCTTAACTCCGGACTCTTCTGCCCAGGCGATCGTTTTTCCGCCCTCCTGGCGGATCCGGTGGATTCCGTTTTTCGTTGTTTTCTCCATAAGTTTCACCCTTCTTTTCCCAATTTATTTTAATGTAAATACCGCACTGTTTTCCGTCGTGCTGCTGTTGCCGATCATCACCGTAAAGGTACCCGGCTCGCTGCCGAAGGTTCCGTCGAGCCGGTAGTAGCGCAGATCCTCTTCGGTAATATAGAACGTAACCTCCTGCTCCTCACCCGGGGCAAGCTCTACTTTCCGGAAACCTTTCAGCTCTTTCACCGGACGAACCACATCGGAATAATCATCGCGGATGTACAGCTGAACAACCTCGCAGCCTGCAGCATCACCGGTATTCTTCACGGTTACTTTTGCTGCAATTCTGCCATTCTTATCCATCTCGTTCTGGTCAAGCACGACATCCGAAACGGCAAATGTCGTGTAGGAAAGACCATAGCCGAACGGATACAGCGGTGCATTCGGAATGTCAAGATATTTGGAGCGGAACCGCTCTTTCATGCCCGGCAGATTCGGTCTTCCGGTGGAATACTCGTTGTAGCTGACCGGTGCCTGGCCCACGCAGTACGGGAAGCTCATCGGCAGCTTGCCGGACGGATTTTTCTTTCCGGTCAGGACATCCACAACAGCGCTTCCGCCCTCGGTTCCCGGGAACCATACCTCGAGAATGGCTTTTGCTTTAGCGCTGATTTCCCGCAGATCCAGCGGGCGGCCGTTGAACAGAACGACAACCACATTCGGGTTAACGGCCAGCACTTTGTGGAACAGCTCCATCTGGATTTCCGGCACATCGATCATGGCACGGCTGGTCGCCTCGCCGCTCTGCAGATAATGCTCACCCATCGGCATTACCACGAGATCGGCCTCTTTTGCTGCCTGTAGTGCGCTCTGCTCCATGGCAGCAAGCTCTTCCTCACTGTATTTTTTCGGTGTCGTCTCGGTAAATCCGATCAGCTCCACATCGTTTCCGATAACCGGGCATCCTTCTGCATACGTGGTGCGTGATGCGTCGAAGACTTTCTCGGCTGCTTCCTGAATCGTCACGCAGTCCTTGCTGTCGCCGGTGAAGGACCAGCTGCTCTTGATTTCATGATTGTTGGTATACGGGCCGACAAATGCGATTTTTTTCGAAGTGTCGAGCGGCAGTACGCCGTCGTTTTTCAGCAGGACGAAGGATTCCTCCGCTGCTTTTTTCGCCAGTGCACGGTGCTCCGGGCAGAGGTTGTATGCTTTCTCTTTCTCGGCATCCGCATCTTTATATGGATTTTCAAACAGTCCCAGTTTGTTTTTCAGCTCCAGAATCCGCAGGCAGCACTCGTCAATCAGATGCTCGTCCACTTCACCTTCTTCTACGAGACGGCAGAGGTTTGCGGCGTAAACGGATGTCATCATATCAATATCCACGCCTGCCTCCAGCGCTTTTTTCGCTGCATCGGCGGCATCTTTCGAGCTTCTGTGGGCAACGGTTTCCAGAATGGCTGCAAAGTCAGAAATCAGCACGCCGTCAAATCCCATCTCACCGCGCAGGATATCGCGCATCAGCCATTTGTTGGTGCTCGCCGGAACGCCGTTGATCGTGTTGAATGATGTCATCACCATCGCTGCGCCCGCATCGATGCCTGCTTTGTATGCCGGAAGATAGAATTCACGGAAGGTATGCTCTGAGAGCTCTACGGTGTTGTAATCTCTTCCTGCGACTGCTCCGCCGTAGCCTGCAAAGTGTTTGATGCAGGAGGCAACTTTTCCCGGTGTTTTTAAATCATCGCCCTGGAAGCCTTTTACGATCGCCTCGGAAAAGCGGCTGTTCAGGTACGGATCTTCGCCTGTGGATTCCACAACGCGGCCCCATCTCGCATCGCGCACAAGGTCAACCATCGGAGAAAAGGTAACGTGAAGTCCGGCCGCGGATGCTTCTTTTGCGGCTGCAGACGCGCACTCGCCGGAGAGCTCCGGATCAAAAGTGGCTCCCTGCGCCAGCGGCGCCGGGAAAATGGTCTTCATGCCGTGAATGACATCCATCATGAACAGCATCGGGATGTGATGCGGCTGTTTTGCCATGTAGTCATCCTGCAGTTTTTTCATCGTATCGGCACCGGCTGCACCGAGAATGGAACCGGCCATCTCCAGGTCCTCTTTTCCGATTCCCATGTCATTTGCCGGGCCGGTCAGGACGCTGTTTTCATCCCCGAGGTAAAATGCTCCGCTTAACTGAAGCATCTGATCTACTTTCTCTTTCAGCGACATATCCGCCAGCAGTTTTTCCAGATCTGTCTGTTTCATTGAAAAACCTCCCTGTTGTTATTTTCAGAATTTTCCTGTTTCTTATATCATTTGTTTCTATTTTACGGCATAACTCTGCATAAAACAATCACTTTTTTTGACCTTTTCCTCAACGATTTTAACAAAAGAAGCGGGTTCCGCCGTTTTTTGATTTTCGGCAGAACTCGCTCCCTTTTTTATAATTTAATTCCTTTTAATGCCGCGGCAAACGCATTGTTCACCGGCTCTTCGGCCTCTTTTTTCTGTTTCTTCATATAAGCTGCCACATCGCGCTTCGTCACGCCGCCGCCCTCTTTTTTGCGGCGCTCCTGGAATTTTGTCATGCGCTCTTTGTGGCCGCAGGCGCAGACAAACGTCGCATCCTCGCCCTTTCCGATCATCTCCATGCGCTTATGGCAGACCGGGCATCTCGCATTCGTCGTGCGGGAAACCGTCTCGCGGTAGCCGCACTCTCTGTCCTGGCAGACGAGCAGTTTTGCGTTCTTTCCATTCACCGCAAGCAGCCGTTTTCCGCAGTTCGGGCACTTCTTGTTCGTCAGGTTGTCGTGGCGGAACGTTCCCTCTTCCGTCTTGATCTCATCGATCAGTTCCACCGTGTAGCTGCGGATCTCCTCCATAAACACATCGCGCCGCTTCTTTCCCTTTGCAATGTCGTTTAACTGCATCTCCCAGCTTGCCGTCAGCTCCGGCTTTTTCAAATCCGCCGGAACCAGCTTCAGAAGCTGGCGTGCTTTCGAGGTCAGATAGATCTCATTGCCTTTTTTCTCCAGCAGAAAGCTGCGGAACAGCTTCTCGATGATATCCGCACGGGTCGCAACCGTTCCAAGGCCGCCCGCCTCACCGATCGTTTTTACCAGGCTGCTGTCGCGGTTTTCCATGTAGCGGACCGGATTTTCCATCGCGGAGAGCAGCGTGCCTTCCGTGAAGCGTGCCGGAGGTTTTGTCTTTCCTTCGCGGAGACTGATCTTCGGCTGCCCGATCTTCATGCCTGCCTCCAGAAGCGGCAGATTCTGCTCCCGCACCTCTTCTTTCGCCTCATCCTCTTCGTCGTACCGGTTATCCTCGTACGCCTCCTGCCAGCCTTTCTCGACCATGCGCCTTCCGCGCGCAGTAAAGCATTCCTTTTCGATGGAAGCCTGGATCACCGTCTCTTCATATACACACGGCGGCAGCAGTACCGCAAGAAAGCGGCGCACAACAAGATCATAAATGCGGCGCTCCTCGTTCGAGAGTGCGGATAACTGCACGTACTGCTCCGTCGGGATAATGGCATGGTGATCGGAAACCTTCGCATCATTGACAAAGAAGAGCTTTCCGTTCAGCGGACTGCGCTTCGCCTGCTGGGCCAGTGCTTTGTACGGGCCGATGCTGACCGCATCCAGCCGCTCTTTTAACGTCGGCACAATATCTTTCGTCAGATACCGTGAATCTGTCCGCGGATACGTAAGAACTTTATGGGTCTCATAGAGGCTCTGCATCAGATTCAGCGTCTGTTTTGCCGAATAGCCGAACCGTGCGCTCGCATCGCGCTGCAGCTCCGTCAGATCGTAGAGCAATGGCGCTTCTTTCTGCTTTTTCTTCTTTTCTACGTTCTGTAAGACAAGCGGATACCGTTTTGCCTTCTCTGCGATCTGCTTTGCCTTTTCCGGATCGGAGATTCTTGTGCCGCCCGATTTTTCATCTTTCCAGGTGTAGACCACACCGCCCGCCGCGGCCGTCACCGTGTAATACGGTTTCGGGACAAATTCACGGATTTCCTGCTCGCGCTGTGCGATCATGGCAAGTGTCGGCGTCTGCACACGGCCGCAGGAAAGCTGTGCATTGTATTTACAGGTCAGCGCCCGCGTCGCATTGATGCCGACGAGCCAGTCCGCCTCGGCACGGGAAACGGCAGCGCGGTAGAGATTGTCGTACTCTTTCGCATCCTTCAGATTGGCAAAACCCTCACGGATCGCCTTATCCGTCACAGAGGAAATCCAGAGACGCTTACACGGCTTCTGGTTATGTGCTTTGTCGAGAATCCACCGCGCCACCAGCTCACCCTCGCGTCCGGCATCGGTTGCAATGACAATCTCATTCACGTCCTTCCGCGCAAGCTGTGTCGTCACCGCATGGTACTGTTTTCCCGTCTGCGGAATGACCTTGATCTGCAGTTTTTCCGGCATCATCGGCAGAACTGCCATATTCCATTCCTTATACTTTTTGTCATAGTCTTCCGGATCTTTTAACGTCACCAGATGGCCGAGCGCCCAGGTAACGATATACTTGTTTCCCTCCAGCGCTCCGTTTTCTTTTTTGCTGCACCCCAGTACGCGCGCAATGTCGCGTGCCACGGATGGTTTTTCTGCAATTACCAGAGTTTTCATAAAATGTCTGCTCCTTTTATAGCTCTTTATACTGTTTTACAATTTCCTCCCGGTCTTTTCCGAGAATGAAGTAATAATCAATCTGTCCGTCCCCTGCGGTGTGAAGATACGTTCCAAACGTCCGTACATTGCACAGCAGTGCCGTCCGGGACGCGGCGGCCGCAATGCCGTAGCCGCGGTTCGAAACAAGCAGCGGCATCCGCGCCTGCTTTCCGCCAAAAGAGACGTAGCGCGCCTTCGCGGTCAGATCCAGCCACTCGGTCGAAAGAATGCCTTTTGCTTTCAGCTTTTCGGAACCGCTCCAGTCGAAGAACGTCCATGTCATGCCGCCGTCGATCATGCGCGGCTCGTCACGCTTCTCGGAAAGGATTGGTTTGTTGTCCGGCGTCAGGAACTGCACCGCGCCGTCCTTTTTTTCTACCATGACGCGCAGCTTTTCCGTCTCGACCAGAACCGCCGTCTTCGATTCTTTCGCACTCCACGGAAACGCGGTATCTGCCTTCGGCTTCCAGTACGTGTCCTGCACTTTTGCGGTCACACCCTTTACGAAACTGATGCGGATCACCTCCGGCGTGATCGGGGTGATGCGTAAGATGCCGTACATACTAGCAATCTCAACCGCCGATTTTCCTTTCTTCGCCCATTTCACCGCACACTTGATCTTCGAATGGCCCTTGATGCGCAGCAGCTCGTTTTCCGGGATTGCACCGAAAGCGTAAGGTGAGGTATTCAGGCGCTCCGTCTTCTCGGCTTCTCCTGGTACCATACCTGCTCCGCCCGGTCTTTTTGCACTCTGCACTCCGGCCGTGCCCGTTCCATATTGCATTCCTGCCTGTGTTCCTGCACTCCGTCTGCTTCCCGGCGCTTTGCCGCCTGCCTTTCCATGATAAGCCGCACCAGCAAAAATAGATGACACCCCTTCCGGTGCACGCTGCTGCATTGTCTTTGCAGCAATTTCTTCTCCCGTTTCTGCCGCAGCCCTCCGCGTTGCCGTACTGCCTTTTGCCATCACCGCTGTTCCGGTCGTGCTTGTATTTCCAAGCGCCATTCCCGGCCTCTGCTCCGGCTTGATCACAATCCGTTTCGGTCCATGACTGTTCCGCTCGTCCATCTCCTGAATGCCGATCGCGCGGTTCTCCTCACGCGCCTCCTTCTGCGTCAGCGAAACCTTCTCATACTCTTTCGCCTTCGTCAGCGTCTCCATGGCAAATTCCTGATTGTGACGGCCCTTCGGCGCTTCTTTGGCAAGGATTCCCGTCAGTTCTCCTGTATACAGCACCGCCAGCTCATGCAGTGCCCGCGTCGCCGCCACGTAAAGCAGCTTCACCTGCCCGTCATTTTCAGGATATTTTTCTTCCGTCGGATCAAGAAGCAGCACCGCATCGAACTCAAGACCTTTCGTATATGCCACCGGGAGCACCATCACGCCCTCGCCGAACTCTGCCGTCTCGAGATCCTCCTCCACAACCGGCACGTATTGTTTCAGCTTCCGCGCCGTATCCGCCGCTTCTGCCTCATCCCGGCATACAACGGCAATCGTCTCATATCCCTGCGCCTGCCATGTCTTGATTGTCTGAACACCCGCGGCGAGCAGCGCCGCTTCATCGTCAAATGCTTCTTTCCGCACCGCCGTTCCGTGTCGCAGCACCGGCTCCACCGGATAGATCGCAAAGTCCCCATGCCGCAGAATCTCGTTTGCAAAATCGGAGATCTCCACCGTATTCCGGTAACTCTTCCGCAGAACGCCGAACGCATCGTACGTGCCGGTCAGAATCAGCTTTTTCAGCTCCTCCCAGTCGTTCAGGCCGTAGGAAAAATGGATATTCTGCGACGTATCTCCCATAATGGTATACGTACAGTCACGCAGACAGTAATGAAGCACCTGGTACGCCATCATCCCGAAATCCTGCGCCTCGTCGATGACCACATGGCTCGCCTCACGCACGGGATCGTTTTCCTTGATCCGCTTATAGAGGTATGCCAGCGCCGCCAGATCATAGACATCAAAGGAGTTTTCCGGCACTTCCACCGCTTTTCCTTTCTCCTCCTGCTGCTCCAGAAACTGCAAATAGAGATCAAAAATGGATCCCCGCCATTTTCCATCTCCAAAATATTTCTCGTATTTCCGCTTCAGCGCCTTTTTTTCGCGCGCCGGAAACGTCACTTCTTTTCCCGAAACCTCGTTCTCAAATTTTGCCAGCAGGATCTCGTTCAGCATGCACATCTTTCCTTCCATGGAAAGTGTGGACTGCTCCCTGCAATAGTTATCAATATACTCGGCGTCCAGAAGCAATGTTCCCGTTTTTTCCAGCCGCACCGGCTCCCGCGGAATCTGCTCTGCCTCGTACGTACGGCAGAAATTTTCCAGATCGAAAAACCAGCCGCTTCCGCCCTTTATGCTGTTTTTCTCATCCGCTCGGTCGATGGTGTGTACCGTGTACTTTGCTTCGTCCCAGTCCTCGTACAGAAGCCGGATGAAAAGCTGCTCCATCGTCATCTGACGGATGCCGTACACATCGAGTTCCGGCAGAACGCTGGTAATGTAGTTCAGCAGAATGCGGTTGCTTCCAATGATATAGAAATCCTCCGGCCGGAAGTCCTCCTCGTAATTATAGAGGATGTACGAAATCCGGTGCATCGCCACCGTCGTCTTTCCGGAACCAGCCACGCCCTGTACGATCAGATTCGTCTTCGGGGATCTGCGGATAATGAGGTTCTGCTCCTGCTGGATCGTCGCAATGATCTCACCGAGCACCGCTTTTTTGTTCTTCGCCAGATACTTTGTCAGCAGCTCATCGTTCGCTACCACATCGGAATCAAAAAAGTCTTTCAGATGGTCATTTTCAATCTCATACGTCCGCTTTCTTTTCAGATCAATCGAAAAAGTACCCTCTGAACTCACCATATAGCTGCACGGCCCGGTGCTGTTCTCATAATAGACGGAGGAAATCGGTGCCCGCCAGTCCAGCACAACCGGTTCCGCCTTCTCATCGGAAATGCCGACGCGCCCGATGTAATAGGACTCTAAAAACGAAAGCCGCGGATCCTGAAAATCAATCCGCCCGAAATACGGCTTCTTTCTCGCTTTTTCCAGCCGCGCCATGCCGTGCTGGTACGCATTTAGCTTCGCCGTCGCGTTGTTCCAGAGCGCCAGGCCTTCCGCCTCTTTTGCGTCGTACGTCTCCATCAGATCCGCCAGATCCTCATTCGCCGACCGGATATCCGCCTTCGCCTGTTCCAGATTCTGCTCGGCAATCCCGATCACCTTCGCAAGCTGTGCTTCCTCCTCTTCCCTCGTAAGTCCGGGAATCTCTGATTTTCTGATGCTTCTTTCCAGTTTCTCTTCTTCCACTTTGTGCCTCCTTTTTTACGAAAAACTTCTTCTACATCAGCCCGTTCTTTTGATTCTCTTATTTCCATCCCAATAGACTTTATTTTACCATGCACACGTCTCCCCGGCAAGATACTTCACCCGCTTTTTCGTGCATCAAAAAAGACACCATGCATCTTACACACAGTGCCTTTCCGACTTTTTTTCTTACTGAAGGTAATCCTTAAATTTCTTTTTAAATGCTTCGATATCGTTCGTATGGGCTTCCACAACCGCATCCGGGTTTCCGGCGATCATCAGGACACTCATCAGGGATTTCGCATCAAAGACGCATCGTCCTATTTTTACGTCAACGCCGTAATCCAGGCGTTTCACCATATTTACAAATTCTTCTACACTCTCTACTTCATCAAACTTTAACGGTAACGAAATCATATTTTCTGCATCCTTTCTGCTTTTTGGTCTTCTTTTCATGATTTTGAATTTTTTCTTTTATTTCCTTCAAAATCGGTCAAAAACTTACACGATATCTCTTTTTTGCTGTTTTTTCTGAAAGTAGTAATGAAATCGCCTTCATTTTCGACTGACACTAAAATAGCATACATCTGTCTCACTGCAAATATCCGTTTTAGACAAAATTCGACGTAGTTTTACAGCAATTTGCTCATATGTTCCGTCTGATTCGTTAAGTTGTTTCTTTTCCGGCACTTTTTTCGTCTGATCTGACGGGCCGGAAGGCCTTACTTGAGAATCACTCTCATGAAAAGTTATTCGCTGAAAATAATATTTCGGATCTTCCGGGACAGCGTATACGTTCCGGCATCTTTTTTCTGAGTCATCATCAGAAATGTCATATTCTGCTCCGGCACGACTTCCATGTAGCATCCAAGCCAGCCGTCCCAGCCGAACTCGCCCTTGCTTCCCAGCGTTACCGCACGCGTCGGATCTACCAGAACACGCATCAGATTTCCGTAGGAAAATCCTTCCAGACCGATCCAGTTATCAAAACCTGCCTGCTGTACCGCGCTTAATGTGTGGCCTCCCAGAAATTTTACCGTCGCCGGACGGAGAATCTGTACACTGTTGTAGGTGCCGCCGTTCAGCAGCATCTGCGTAAATTTCGCATAATCGTCGATGGTAGATGCAAGGCCTGCTCCGCCTGCCTCATATGCCGGGCGGTACGCCATATCGTTCTGAATGCCAAGGTTATTGTCCAGATAACGGACGGACGGCTGTCCCTCCCTGCAGTCATACACCTTCGCCAGACGATCCTGCTTTTCTGCCGGAACCCAGAAATCGGTATCGTTCATGCCGAGCGGCTCGAAAATTTCTTTTTTCAGAAAATCCCCAAAGCGCATGCCGCTTGCCACCTCAATCACCGCACCTACGACATCCGCCGACGTTCCATAACTCCAGGACTGACCCGGCTGATACAGAAGCGGGACTTTTCCAAGACGGTTTGCAAATTCTACTGTACTGATCGTTCCGCCGTTTTCTTCCTTAAGTCCGTGGATCACCTCCTGAAAAAGTGCATCGGTCTGCCGTCCTGTCTCATCCGTTCCGCCGTACGTCAGCCCGGATGTCATATTCATAATATCCTCCAGAAGGATCTCCCGCTCCGCTTTTTCTATCTTCCCATCCGCTGTACATACAACCGGGTTCCGGAAGCCCGTCAGATACTTGCTGACCGGATCCGCCAGATCGACGATTCCGCGCTCTACCAGAATCATCATGGCCGTCGCGGTAATCGGCTTGCTCATGGAGTAGAGACGGAAAATATTATCGCGGGAAACCGGCTTTTTCGCTTCGATATCCGCATATCCGCTCTCCAGATAAACCTGCTCCTCTCCGTCTTTGATCACCATCAGAAGACAGCCCGGTGTCTCTCCTTTTGCAACGGACGCATCCATCACCTGCTGCAGTCTTTTCTTTATCACCTGTTCCATGGTATGCTCTAACCTCCATCTAAATTTCATTGTTTTTTCCTATTTTACCTCTCTTTTTGCCCCCTGTCATCTTTTATCTTGCTTTTCTTCTTCTATCCTCATTGTCTTTTTTTTCTGAAATCTTACAACTTTTCTGAAATTAAGAAAAACCATCAAAAACCATCATTGCCCTATTCCGAAAAATATGCTATTCTATATGTATATATATTTATGAATCTTCAGCTATTTAGAAAAACGAGGTGAACATCTTGCTGAAAACGAACGAATCCGCAGAAAATTATTTGGAAACCATTTTAGTCTTAAGTCAGAAAAAACCCGTTGTACGCGGTGTTGATATTGCAGAAGAACTTGGTTTTAAAAAATCAAGTGTCAGCGTTGCCATGAAAAACTTAAGAGAAAAAGAGCAGATCCGCGTAACGCCGGAAGGCTACATCTACCTGACCGACAGCGGACGCGCGATCGCAGAGATGATCTATGAGCGCCACCAGCTCCTCTCCCGCGGCCTGATGAGCCTTGGTGTTGATGAGCAGACCGCCACGGAAGATGCCTGCCGCATCGAGCATGTCATCAGCCAGGAAAGCTTTGAAGCGATCAAACGTCATCTGCACATGACTGCCGAAAAATAAGCATGACAAAGAAAACGCTGCCGGAGTTCTCTTCTCTCCGACAGCGTTTCTCTTTCCGCCCGAAAGTCTCCCATTTCTTTGCCGGAGCCTTTCGGGTTTTCTTTTTACAGCATAAAAGTATACGTTCCGCTTCCCAGTTCCACGGTATCCGCCGGATCCTCCGTGTTTTTAAACAGGGTTGCCATTGTATTGACCGGAATCGTAACCTGATACTCTATTTTGTCACCTTTCCGCTCCCATCCGGCAGAAATCACGCCGTACGGGCTGTCTACGGAACCTTTCATAAACTCGAGCGGGCCCGGCTGCGGTTTCAGCAGAATGTGCTGATAACCCGGTTTTGTCTCGTCTCTCTGGATACCAAGTCCCGTGTGATACAGCCAGGAAAGAACGCTTCCGAGAGAATAATGATTGAACGAGTTCATCGCATTCTGTCCGCCGAAGCCTTTTTCCTTCGTGTAGGAATCCCAGTGCTCCCAGATCGTCGTCGCTCCCTGGGTCACCGGATACAGCCACGACGGGAATGCCGTCTGCAGCATCATCTTCCAGGCATCCTCCACAGCGCCCTGCTCGGTCAGCATCTGGTTCAGAATACCCGTTCCAAAGAATCCCGTTCCGACCGTATGGCCGATCGCTCTCGTCTTTCGGATCAGATGCTCTCCTATTCTCTTTCTGTCTTCTGCCACACCATAAGACAGTGCAATTGCATACGAGCACTGCGTATCACACAGCGTTCCGTCCGCATTGCAGGTCTTTCCGGAATCCGGAAGTACAAATGTCTCATTCCAGAATTTCTTCACCTTCGCAGCAAGCGCCTCATACTGATGCTGCTCCTCTGTTCTTCCGAGCGCACCGGCAATCCGGCTCATCAGATCGGCTTCTTTATAATAGAATGCATTCCATAAAAGCAGCAGATCCGTCTCTTCCGGTGCCAGCCAGTCACCAAGCGGTCCGATCGCCGGATTTACCTTCGTTCCCGGTAGACCCTTATCCTTCATATAGTCCATATATTTCTGCATACCAGGATAAAATTTCTCCAGTGTGCGGATATCCCCATACTGCTCATACAGTTCCCACGCCATAAAAATACTCGCACACTCATACGTAATGCCGCCGAATCCGCCGCCCACCGGTGCAATCTCCGGGTACTGGCCTTCCGGTGTCTGCAGATCACGCATCGCCTGCAGGTTCCGCTCATAGAATTTCTTCAGGCTGCTGTTGTTGAGCGCCGTATGGCAGAAAATATGCGTATCGCCCGCCCAGCCCATGCGCTCATTTCTCTGCGGGCAGTCGGTCGGAATGTTGATAAAGTTGCATTTCTGTGACCAGGAAACATTCTCGGCAAACCGGTTCAGCAGTTTATGGCTACTCGTAAGGCTTCCATGGAATTCCGTCACAGAAGAATACTGAAGGCTCTCTACTTCTTCCAGCTCCGGCGCATGCTCCACACCGCTGATCTCAATATAGCGGTAGCCGTGGAAGGTAAACTTCGGCTGGAACACCTCTTCCCCGCCGCGGCAGATATAAACATCCGTACTCGTCGCATCCCGATAATTTTCCAGCATCATCGTGCCTTCTTTTCCGGCATACTCCGGCAGATCCGGATAAAGCACCTCCGCATAGCGGATGATGATCTTTGTGCCCGCCTTCTCATGCAGTGTAATCCGCGGTACACCGGCCATCTCCTGTTCCAGATCGTAGAGATACACACCCGGGAACAGCTCTTTTCTCGTCTTTGCCGTTCTCCGGTCCACAATCCGCACCGGCGCATCGTACTCACCGATATATTCCGGCTTCTGCTCATGAACCGCCGGCCAGGACCGTCCAAAGCCCGGCATTGTGCAGAACTCTTCGATCATGACGGTATCCACAACAACTGGCTTTTCCCAGGTGCTGTCATCAAACTCCGGCAGAGAATAAGTTTCGTAAACCTCTGCCCGGCGCGCATCGTACTGCTCTCCGGCAAAGTAGCTGGAAAACAGGTAAGGACCTTCTCCGAAATACTTCCAATCCTCGGTATTTGTTCCAAAGACCTCGCGGCTGCCGTCCTCGTACTTCATGACAACCTTGGCAAGCAGACTCTCCTTGTCTCCAAAGTAATTGAAGTTCTTCACCACAAAGGTCTGTGCCTCGCTCCACCAGCCCGATGCCAGCGTCACGCCGATTCCGTTTCGGCCCGGTTTCATCAGCCCTGTGATATCGTATGTCTGATAGTTCATTCTGTGGTCATACTGTGTCAGACCCGGACGCAGCAGATCTTCCGTGATCTCCTGTCCGTTGATCCGGCAGTCGTAGATACCACGCGCAGTAATATAAAGGCGTGCCGATACCAGTTTTTTCTCTTTCTGGCAGGAAATACACGACCGCAGCATTGGAATTGAATGATGGGACGGATCTGCCGTAATCTGGCTGTCTTCTACTTTAAAGTATCCGTTTTCCACCGGAATCTGATCCGCAAAGATACTTTTTCCCTCATCCAGCCGTCCTTCCGGCGTCTCACGAACAATTTCCGCGGATGGTTTTCTTACGTTTCTTACGGTCAGATTCTTAAAATATCCTGTCGTCCCTTTTCCTGCATAAAATCCGATCTCATTCAGTCTCGGATACGGCAGCACATCGTTATTTCCTCTCGGATTCAGCTGGCGGCCTGATACTTTCGTTCCAAAAAATCCATGCTCTTCAATGGCATCCACGAGGATGCCGTCGACATAGGCGTATGCCACATTGCCGTCAACCTCTACGGTCAGCTTATGAAAGGCATCAGCATTTTCTGGTGTCAGGATTTCCTGTGTTTTCTCTTTCCAGTTGACCAGTTTCGTAACGGCAAACGGTTTTTCCGCTGTATCCTCCGGCGCATAGCCCACGCGGTAAATTTCGAGGCGTGCATCTCCATCCTCAAGGCACACAGCATAACGGATATAGTTCTCCCCTTCCATGCCAAGCTCATTTTTCGTATGATCGTTCAGACGGAAGTCATTGGCTCCAAAGACGATACCCGCTTCTCCCTTCCCGCCTTCCATCCGAAATTCACTCTCGATCGTAAAGACACCGCGGTTTTCCGCGCATACCGTCGCATGCGGTGCGCCGATCCACTCAGCTCCCTCCCATGCTACATACAAAGAATCCATAAGACCTGTCTCGAAGGAACTTTCTGCTTCTGCTTTTCCGCCGTGGTTATCCCACACCTCTGCTTTTACCTCATATTTGGTACAGGGCTGCAGTGCTTCTCCTTCATAACCAATCCCTGTTGATACGCCGGTTTCCATTTTTCCGCTGTCCCACACAGTATCTTCTCCGGTGCGCACAACGATCCGGCATGCGCTCTGCATCAGATTCTGTTCTCCTTCTTCTGCCGTCAGCAGCCAGGAAAATGCCGGTTTTTTCTCATCCAGCCCGATCGGTGCCATCTGATCTTCAATCAGAATTTTCTCTATCTTCATTTGGTAACCTCCCATTGCAAGTTTTGCCTTCTTTGCTGATTGTATTATACCGTCCAGCAGCTATTTCTGTTAAGATCAGTTTTTGCCCAAAAAAGCGTCTTTATTTGCATCTTTTCCGGTGTTATAATAAAGGAAATTACGAAAGAGAGGTACCATCAAATGAAAGTATTATTAATCAACGGAAGTCCTCACGCAAAAGGCAGCACTTATACTGCCCTGCACGAAATGGAAAAAGTCTTTACAGAAAACGGTATTGAGGCGGAAATCGTACATATCGGAAATAAAGATATCCGCGGCTGTGTTGCCTGCGGTGCCTGTTCCAAGCTCGGAAAATGTGCTTTTTCCGATATGGTAAATGAGGTTGCCCCGAAATTTGAAGAGGCTGACGGCCTTGTTGTCGGAAGTCCGGTTTATTATGCATCTGCAAATGCAACACTTATTGCTTTTCTTGACCGGCTGTTCTACAGCACACACTTTGACAAGACCATGAAAGTCGGCGCTTCGGTTGTCTCTGCACGCCGCGGCGGTCTTTCCGCTACCTTTGATGAGCTGAACAAATACTTCACCATCTCCGGCATGCCGGTTGCTTCCGGCCAGTATTGGAACAGTATCCATGGAAATAATGCGGACGAGGCACAGCAAGATCTCGAAGGCCTGCAGATCATGCGTACCCTTGCACGGAATATGAGTTTTCTGATGAAGAGCATCCAGCTCGGAAAAGAATCCTTTGGTCTTCCGGAAAAGGAACCGCGCGTCGGCACAAACTTTATCCGTTAATTTATCTGTTAAGCAAGATGCCGTCTTTCAGACTTTTTTCTATGTCTGGAACACGGCATCTTTTATAGCTGGAAGAAATTTTATACACGAAAAAAGCCTGCTTCCGCAGACTTTTTAAAGCGACCCGGATCGGGATCGAACCGACGACCTCCGCCGTGACAGGGCGGCGCTCTAACCAGCTGAGCCACCGGGCCACAATAACTATTTTGAAGATATTTGATATACCTTCAAAACCGCATACACTTAACACCTATACATCATACCATACTTTCTTTCCGAACACAACCATTTTCTGCAAAACTTTTGTTTTGCATTTCAGGTCAAGCCCTCGACCGATTAGTAACAGTCAGCTCCATGCCTTACGGCACTTCCACCTCTGCCCTATCTACCTCGTCGTCTTCAAGGGGTCTTACTTCTTTAAGAATGGGATATCTCATCTTGAGGGGGGCTTCACGCTTAGATGCCTTCAGCGTTTATC
>OLRM01000081.1_pt1 | contig 113179 bp, 106 predicted proteins | sample 1643211 | NCBI WGS metagenome assembly OLRM01 (sample SAMEA3136690, study PRJEB25190) | human gut metagenome | biome: human gut; feature: human-associated habitat; material: faeces | place: Austria | collected 2013
TGCGCGTCTAACTCATCACTGGAAGTAACGAGAATGCGACGCGCAGTTATTCAAATAAAAGTAAACTCAACTCACTGGTTTTTCCAGTTGCACAGTGTGTGCATTTAAAGACTTTATATTATGGAGTCTTTTCTTTTTTCAAACTGAAATGGCTTTTCACATACCCTCCTGATTCCAAAAGCAAGCGCACTCTGAAAAAAGTCTTCCTCACTTTTTACCTCTTCAAAACAGGTTGCATTCTCAATAAACAAAACAGATAACTTCTCCAATACTCCCCTTCCTCATCCACAAAATATTGTTTCCCTTGCCGGTCCTTTATCACCGTCAGAGTCTCACGTTTCGGATCTCCGCCATTTTCCAGAATTTTCTTTTTAAGCCACGAAGTAACTCCGATAATATTCTCCATTAACCCTTCCGGCTCTCTAAAAATCTGTTTGTTTATCTTCTGCAGAATATATCTGTTTTTCCCTGCTTCACTGGAAAACACCACATAATAGGTTTCATTGATATGTCCATTTCCAAACAAATTTACCTTTTCAAATTTGCCATTGAAGTCAAAGTTTGCAATTATTTTCAGAAGTTTTAGATATGTTATATCTTTTGTTCTTTCCATCTACCATTTTCTCCTTCTACAAGCTTATGAATACGATTTGCAGCAAGGACTATTATTTTCTCATGACCATTACATATAACAATCCGTTCTATATTATATGATGATTTTAAAGATATTTCCATAACACATCTGTTTTCCCATTTAAATCCGATCACAATATCGCCAGGCGCTTTGACTCCACTTATTTCTCCGGTCTCCCATTCATCCGGCAGAGCAGGAAGCAGCAGAATTTTATTTTCTTCATATTGAACCAGCATTTCTAAAACAGCCGCTGCAAATCCAAAATTTCCATCAATCTGAAAAGGCGGATGAGCACAGAGCATATTTGGATATATACCGCCACCAGTTAAACTGCACTCTTCCATATGCGTAATACGCAATTGTTTTTTTAGCAGCTTTAACGCACGATTCCCGTCCCCAAGTCTTGCCCATAAACACGCCTTCCATGCGATACACCATCCGGTTCCCTCATCACCTCTTCTTTCAAGAACCATCCGGCAGGCATCGAGCAGATCTGTATTCTCCCTGTGGATCAGGTTTCCGGGATACAAACCATACAGATGTGAAATATGCCTGTGATTTACATCAGCCTCTTCATAATCATAAAACCATTCCTGCAATTGCCCTTCTCTTCCGATTTTCCACGGAGGAAGTTTTCTCACAGTCTCTTTTACCTTATCTGTCAGATCTGTAATATTCAGAACTTCACACGCTTTAAGATAAATTTCAAATAACTCTTTTAAAATACTTATATCCATCGTAGAGGCTATTGTTATGCTATGAACGGTATGATCCGGTGAAATGAATGTGTTTTCAGGTGATGTAGAAGGAACTGTAATAAGATATCCTTTATATGGTACCAGATATTCCAGATAGAACTCTACCGCTCCTTTTATCAAAGGAAAAGCTCTGTCTTTCAAAAACTTCTTATCTGTCGTATAACAATAATGCGCCCACAGATGGCAACATAACCAGCCCGAACTCATTGGCCACATAGAATAGGTACACGGATTTTCATCCTGTCCAAAATATCCAACCGGGCTTGAATGTCCCCAGATATCCAGATTATGATGGCTTACCCAGCCATTTAAATGATAAAGATCTTTTGCCGTTTTCTCTCCTCTTTTGGCTGTTCGTTCAATCAGCTGAAAAAGTGGTTCATGGCATTCTCTCAGATTGGCTTTCTCAGCCATCCAGTAATTCATTTCCGTATTGATATTCACAGTATAATTGCTGCTCCAGGGAGCTCTCATACTATGATTCCAGATTCCCTGCAGATTTGTACACTGGCTCCCCGGCAATGAAGAAGAAATCATCAGATATCGTGCATAATAAAACATTTTTAATACAAGATTATTAGACTTCGTATCTTCAAGGGTAAGACTTGTTCTGTTAAAATATTTTACATATTCTTTTAAATGTGCCGTTTTTACATCTTTGTATCGAAAATGTTGTATGGTTTTTAACATCTGCTCTTTACGGAATAAATAAGATTCCTTTTGTTCAAAATCTGTCAGACCTGATAAATACAGGAAAATATCTTTGTACGCATTTACATAAAGCTTATTTTCTTTCTGATATATATATCCGTTATCTGTCTGAACATAAATCCCGATTGCAAATCGGATTCCCTGTCCTTTTTTATAAATAATCGGTTCATCACAGGAATAATAGGGCGGTGCAACATATACCGGTGCCTGTCCTTCCATTATCATTCCATTGTCTTTAAATGGTGAACACTGATATTGTATCTCACTTTCCAGTGACAATACCATTTTCAGACAATGCTCTGCATCGGTATGATAATGCAATGCCATAACCGGTTCTGCTGCACTCACTAAAAATTCCCGTTGATAAAGCCGCCCATCCAGACGAAACTCGATTTTTTCAATTGCTTTATTTAGCAAAAGCCGTCTTTCATAGTTTCCATTTTCTGACAGCTCAGGTACCTTTACATCAATATTTAAATTTCCTGCCGGCAGATAGCTTTCTGTCCAATCACCAAGAATATTTTCTCTGCAATAATCCTCTGCATCCTGGTATTCTCCGGCAAGTACCTTTTTTCTGAGAAATTCCAGATCTGCATGAGCGTTCATGTTTTCTTTATATCTCCCGTTTCCTGACCAGAGCGTATCCAGATTTAATTCTATTTTCTCATTCTGAAATCTTCCATAAGACATTGCTCCCATAGTTCCATTTCCAAGAGGCAACGCTTCATTCCATTCTGCTGCCGGTTTATCAAAAATGATTTCCAGATCATCCATTTTTATAAATCCCCACAAATGATATCAGCGGCAGGATCCTGTAATCACGAATTACGATTTTTATCTCTTTTACATTATCCCTGAAAACAGGAATGATTTTCTGATATCCAATTACTGTCCCTGAATAAGTACTGATCCATTCTTTGCTGTTCCTGACAAATATCTCAAAAACTTCCACTCTCTGACTGTACTGTATCGCTTCTTTCAGAACAAGATATCCTATATTCTCCGCTGATTTCAGTGAAACTATAAGTTCCACCTGCCCGCATCCCTCTTCAGGCTGATACCAAGTATTCATCGTATCTGTCAGAAAATTATGCACCGGATAATCAGAATCTTCTGATGTAGAACTGATACCTGCTGTTTCTGCCAGATTACAGGCAAATGCAGCCTGTTTCCATTTTCCAAATTCATTCAGACGTTTTACATCATTTTCATGAAGCAAACCATTTGGCATAGGCGGAATATTTAAAAGAAAAGTCGCATTTCCTCCGACAGATCCAATATAGATATGTTTTAACTCCTCCAGACTTTTTACCTTATCATCTTCTTCCTGATGATAAAACCATCCAGGTCTTATAGATGTGTTTACTTCTGCCGGGTACCAGATTAAATCCTTTTCTCCTTTCAGGGCAGTTCGGCTTCCAAGATCTTCCATATCACTGGTAATTTTTCTCTGTCGAAATTCCTCATCATCTGACTGCTGACTTTTCTCCTGAACACTTTCAGCCAGTGCCGTGCGTGCCGGAACAACACTCCATTCAGATTTGCGAACATCACCGGCTTCATTTCCACACCACCGGATATCCGGACCACATACACAGATACATGCATTCGGCTGGTATCTGCGTACACAGTCATAATACCGTTTCCAGTCATAAATCTGTTTCTTTCCATTCGGACCTTCTCCGCAGGCACCATCCAGCCATACACTGAATATCTCACCATAATCTTTCAGCAATTCCGTAAGCTGGGAAATATAGTAATCATCATATTCTTTCCCACTCCCATAGCAGGGTTGATTTCGGTCCCATGGTGAAAGATAAATTCCAAATTTCATTCCATAACGATGGCAGGCATCCGATACTTCACGGACTACATCTCCCTCTCCATTCTTCCATGGACTTGCTTTGACACTGTGTTTTGTGTACAACGTTGGCCATAAACAAAATCCATCATGGTGTTTGCAGGTAAGAATTACACCTTTCATGCCTGCATTTTTTACCGATGAAACCCATTGATCCGCATCCAGCTCTGCCGGATTAAAAATCCGCGGATCTTCTGTACCATCTCCCCACTCCCTGTTTGTATACGTATTCATTCCAAAATGAAAAAAAGCATAAAATTCCGTAGACTGATAGTCAATCTGTCTCTTTGAAGGAACTACTTTAATTAATTCCAGATCACTTGGCATATGATTTCTCCTTGTTTCTAAATATATCATTTAAAATCTAACCCTTTAATCCTCCTGCGCCAATTCCCTGCAGCAGATATCTTTGTCCAATAAGATAAATAATAATAGTTGGAATCATAATAATCACAAGTCCTGCAAATAATGCACCCCAGTCAGTGGCATATTTCTGAACTTCAAACAGATTGGCCATACCTATCGGTAATGTTTTTCTGGAATCTTCCGTAAGCAGTACCAGAGCCAGTGGATATTCATTCCAGAATCCCATCGCGCTTAACATGGTAATCGTTGCAATTCCAGGCTTTGCCAGAGGAATCATTACTTTCGTTAACAGCTGCATATTGGTAGCCCCGTCAATTCTTGCTGATTCTTCATAATCCCGCGGAACTGCCGCCATAAATCCCTGCAGCGTAAAAATACAAAACGGAAATTGCATAACTGCATAGACCAGACATAATACTGGAAGATTATTAAGTCCATTTACTGCCTGTAATTCCAGAAACAACGGAATCATAATATAGGTTGCCTGAAGAAAAATGCAGGCCATATAAACAGTAGAAATCAATTTACTTCCCACAAAACGATATCTTGCAAGTACATAAGAAATCGGAATTACAAATAACAGTAACAGTACAGTAGATAATACCGTCACAAATATAGAATTCCCAAAATAAGCAGCAATATTGGCCTTTTGCCATGCTGAAACAAAGTTATCCAGATTAAAAGCAGTCGGCAGCGCATACGGATCTGTCAGATATTCTGCATTTGTTTTAAAGGCAGACATCAGATTCCAGAAAAGCGGGTACAGAAAAATAATCGTAAACAGAATCATCAGGATTCTGATACACCATGTTCTTACAGTTTTCATCAGTCTCCTCCTATTCCTTTTCAGACGATAATTTCCGTGAGATCATTGCAAGTATAACGGCTAGTGCAAAAGTAAACATTGCAATCGCCATCGCATATCCAAAATTCGCATTTCGCATGCCCTGGGTATACATATATTGTAAAAGAACACTGGACGCTCCGTTTGGTCCTCCGCCAGTCATAACATTCGACAGAGTAAAACTTAAATTAATCGTTCCTGACAGAGAAAGAATATAAGTAGTTCCGATAGATCTTCGAAGAAGAGGTATCGTGATTCTGAAAAATTTCTGAACCCCGGTCGCGCCATCAATCGAAGCTGCCTCATAAACCTCCTGAGAAATCCCATCAATCGAAGCTACATGCATAACCATATAATAACCAACCGCCTGCCATACCAATGCCGCACCAATACACCAGAGAGCCGTTTTCCCTTCTCCCAGCCAGGCATGTTTCCAGGAAGACAGATGAAACAGTTCCAGCATATGATTCAGAATTCCCCTTGTAGGGTTAAAAACAAAAGACCACACAATACCCACAACTGTCATAGATACAATACTCGGAAAAAAGAATATTGTGCGATAAAAAGACTTCTCTTTCAGTTGTCCCTGTGTCAGAATAAATGCAAATATAAGACTCAGAAAAATAGTTAGTGCCGGAATTACAAGCATCAGTTTAAATGTATTATATAGTGCCTGGAGGAAATCTTTGTCCTTAAACATATAAATATAATTATCTAAAAACACAAATTTGCTGTTAAATCCAACACTAAGCGCCGTAGAACTGGTAAAAGAAAGGTAAATAGCATTCACCATTGGTGCAATCATAAAAATGATCGTCAGAATAAGTGCCGGAAATGTACATAGAGCTATAAATAATCTTGGTTTTTTTACCACTTTTGATCACCTCTTTATTTCCGCTACATCGTTTACAAAACGGTATACGGATATCATTTTGGGTAAAAAAGGCTGCCGCATACTTTGTGCCGCAGCCTTTTTTACTTAATTTGCAGTTTCCATGTCGGCACGAACCTGTGCGAAAGCATCTTCCACACTCTGTGCCCATTCCTCTACTGTCATTTCATTATTCATAACAGATGTGATCGGATTAAAAATCTCATCTTTCGGATTGATCTTACAATCAGCCGGAACTGCTGCAAAGCTCATGATCAGAGAGGAAGCATTTGCCTCTTCATAAATTCCATACATGTTATAAATTGCTGTAGAAAGCTTATCCTTCGCTACTTCACGTGCACTCTTTGTAGCATAAAGAGCACCGGAAGCTTCTGCAAAGGCAGATACAGATTCATCGCTGTACAGGAAACGAAGGAACTCTTTTGCCAGCTCCGGATTCTTGGCATCTGCCGGAATAGAGAACTGTTCACAGCTGTCGAATACATAATGTACATCATCTGCATTTTCTGTAGGAATCGGAGCCATAGCAAATTCAAATCCATCTTCTCTTGGCGCATCCTGCATTTCATTTTCCATCCAGGTTCCATTTGTGATAAATGTAGCCTTTCCAAGCATCATTTCTGTCTGCGATTCTGTATGGTTCATACCAACAGTTCCTTCCAGCAGATAACCTTTGTCAGCAATCTCCTTAATATGTGTGAGTGCTTTTAATACACCTTCATTATTAAAAGAACCTTCTTCGTAATTTGCAATCTTTGTAAGTGCTTCTTCACCACATTCATTTGCAATTGCCGGCCAGAGCATTTCTTCCATGTATCCCGGATAAATTCCCTGATAAGTAAAAAGTGCACGTCCGTCAATATCTTTTACCGTATCACCAAGGGCAAAGAACTCATCCCATGTTTTTGGAACTTCCAGATTGTTATCATCAAAGAATGTCTTATTATAGATCAATCCCTGTGGACCACTGTTAAATGGTGCAAGATAAATTTCACTGTCTCCGTAAGGCGCACATTTTGTACTCTCAAGAATACCATCTGTAATATCATCACGAAGTGTACCGGTTCCAGCATAATTTTCACCATCAAATACATCATTCAGATTTAAAAGAGCGTGTTCTTTGATCAGAGAAAGAATCACTCCATCTTCTCCTCCATCATTGAGACAGATGAAATCCGGTGCATTTCCCGCAACGATCTGAGGACGGATAATATCACCAATCGTAGGGCTGATCGTCATATTTACCTTTACACCCTCATGACTCTGCTCAAAAAGTTCTACCATCTGGTTCCAGTAACCGTCCCCGTATCCACCCTGGAAAATGGCAATATTCAGTTCCTGTTCTTCTGTCTCTGCATATGCAGTAAACGGTGAAAGCACTGTGGCTGCGCTCATAGCAAAAATCATGACAGAAGCTGCAATTCTTTTTTTCATCTCTTGTTTTCTCCTTTGTCGTGGCTGTTTATTTCGCTTGCCTGATGATGTTATTATATACGAGAACATTTTTGTAGTAAATTAACAAACCATCCCTAATTATGGAACATTTTCCTGTGCAAAATATCATATATGGATTTTCTTGCACCATATATGTACTATTTTTTTGTATTTTGGTTTTAAATGGATTATCCTGTCTTTTTCCTGTATAATAAACTCATAAGGTTTTGATGTATTGATTGAATACAATGCCATCCAATAGAAAATCCGGCAAGAAAACATATCCGAATACCAGGTGATCCGTGCACTATACAACCATTAATACAAAAAGCGAGGAAAACTATAAATGAAAAAAAAGCAGCATTATCAGGGATTCCGTAAATTCAGTATTAAAACCAGGCTTGTAATCGCTCTTCTGATGATTTCCATTATACCATTGGCAGGCATCAGCTGCTATTCATTCCACATTTTTTCGGAAGCGCTTCGCGAAAAGCTTTCTACTTCCATTTCACAGACTCTTTCTATGATCAATCTGAATATGGTAAGTGAAATTGAAAAATATCAATATCTATGTGGTTCTATCTGTGTCAGTCAGGAAATCAAAGACGGACTTCTGAAAAAAGATATGTCAGATATGGAAAAGAATAAAGCACTTACAGAGATCCAGAGTATGATCCGGAGCAAAATCATCTATCCTGCACAGGCCAAAAACATTACCGTATATGATACAGAGGGCGATATCTTCTATGACCTTGGATATGACGGTTTCTATCAGGACGATGTAGACCGGATTCTTAACAGACTTCAAAAAGAAAGTGAGGATGTGTGGGCTTATGTCCATACTTATCGTGACAGAGATATTCTTGTCCTGGGACGAAGAATTTACGAACGGTACAATCAGAGCCGTGTAATTGGTTACACCCTGATTTCCATTGATGAAAAAATATTTTCAGAAACCGTACTTGAACCTGTCGGTTTAGCCGACTCTTCAAATATCATGTATATGAATACAGACGGTACTGTGCTTTCTTCCTGGGACCGAACTATAAATATGGGACAAAAAACGGACAAAGAATTACTGCAAAATATACAGACAAGGCTTCCAAAGAAAACAGATTCCTTCAGTATTCACGAAAACGGTCAGGAGCAGCTGGTAACTTACATCTATAATAAAAATCTAAATCAGCTTTTTGTATATACTATGCCCTATCACTATATCAATTCTGAAGTTCATACCTTGTTAAAGCGTATTCTTATCGTTGCTGTTTTTCTGGTTTTGCTGTGTATCGGAATTGTTTCTGCAGTATACCTTGGAATTATTTCTCCTATCAGGAGTATGCTTGATTTTTGCAGAAAGCTCTCAGCCGGAAATTTAAGTATCCGTATCCGGGATGATCATTCCGATGAATTATCTGATCTTTCCGGAAGTATGAACCACATGGCAGACACGATTGAAAATCTTATCAGCCGGCAAAAAGAACAGGAAAAGAAAAAAAGAGAACTGGAATTACAAATGCTCCAATACCAGCTAAACCCTCATTTTTTATTTAATACCTTAAACAGTTTACGCTTTGTAGCGGCAATGCACAAAGATCAGATCGTAAGCGACGGAATTCAGGCACTCAGCAGCCTTTTACAGAATACACTCACAAATAAGAACGAATATATCACCATCCGGGAGGAACTGGAAAATCTGGAAAATTATTTTTCTATTCTGAGAATCCGGTATGCCGGCAGTTTTGAATATTCTTTCCATACAGAAGACGAAGAGCTTCTTTCCTGTCTTGTCCCCAAACTGATTCTTCAGCCTCTTGCTGAAAATTCAGTTATGCATGGTTCTTCTGATGATGGTTCAGTAATGGAGATTCTGATCACATGCTGGGAAGAAAATGAATGTGTAATAATAGAACTTATGGATAATGGAAAAGGATTTGAAGTAACACCGGCAGCATTAGAGCCTCATAAAGATCGTAAAAAAATTGGTGTTTCCAATGTCAATGACCGAATACAACTGAATTTTGGCCGGGAATACGGTCTGAAAATTGACAGCCATCCGGGAATGGGAACTACCTGCACTTTAACTCTGCCTGTATTATACGCAGATATGCTATCGCAGAATTCAGATACCTGATCACTACAGATAAGCTCTTACTTTTTGCCTGTTGCTTTTCACAAGAGAACTTACCTGATTTGCTATTAATACCTCACAGAAAGGATTTCAAATGTATAGCATACTTATTATCGACGATGAGCCAATCGTCAAAATCGCTCTCCGCTCCATTCTTCCATGGGAAGAACACGGATTTTTTATTTGCGGAACAGCTTCAAATGGTCTGGAAGCGCTCTCTCTGATTGAGAAACACCATCCGGATGTAATCATCACAGACTTAAAAATGCCGGAAATGAATGGTCTGGAATTAATTCGTACTTTAAAAGAAAATTCCTATCCCGGAGAGATTCTGGTACTTAGCAATTATGAAGATTTTGATTCCGTAAGAAGTGCTTTGCTGCTTGGTGCAGCAGATTATTTGCTGAAAATTAAAATACAGTCAGATACCCTTCTTTCCTGTCTTAATAAAACAACTGAAAAATTACAGAAAAAAGAAAGGAAAACGCCTTCTGCTGAAATTTTCACTCCAACCAGGAACGATTTGCTTCTCTCTTTCTTTCAGAGTACCTGTTCTCTTTCCTCTTTTATTGAGGATCACCAGGAAACAGATCTGGCTTTTATGAAACATACCTGCGCTATCTGCTACGTAACCTTTGAAAAATACCTTTCGAATGAGGCTTTTTCCATATCAGAAAAACTATTATGTGATATGATTCTTGACGCGGTGCAGGGTGTTTTGCAGCCTCATATTCTTGTACTGAATGATTTCAGTGCACTGGTGATTTTCTCACAGAAAGAACTGACAGCAAGTCAGGTCAAAGTAGAGCAGCTGATCAAAAAATTATATAACCGCTTTACCATGTATCAATCCTTTGCACCCGATATGCCTTATCAGGAAAATCTGGAAAACTATGAAGAGGCAAGATCTATTTATCAAAATTTTACTTCAAACGAAGGACATTATAAAGATGATGTAGCAAAAACACTGAAATATCTGGAGGAGAACTATATGCACCGGCTTACGCTTGCTTCAATTTCAGCCAATGTCAGTCTCAGTTCCAGTTATCTGTGCCGTGTTTTCAAATCTGAAGTGGGAACAAGTATTACCAGTTACTTAAATAATTTACGGGTACGAAAGGCTGCCACATTAATAAAAGAGGGAAAATTTTCCTTAAAAGAAATCTCAGCTATGGTAGGAATCGATGACCAGCTGTATTTCAGCAGACTCTTCAAAAAATACATGGAAATTTCTCCATCGGAATATGGAAAACGTTTTCATCAGTAACTTATCATATACAACAGGCAGAACTTCTGTGATCGACTGAAAGCTCACAAAATTTCTGCCTGTTTTAAAAATTCTATATTTATTTTTTTCGTTTAAATCTCATACCATTTTATTTCATTTGCATCCATGTGCAGGTCAAAACTTGTTCCATCACCTCTGTAAACGACTGTATCCTGAGGCTCATAGGTATTATTTACCACACAGTATTTTCCATTTTTTACATATGCATGAACCTCCACATTATAATTGGCAGAATACCAGCGGTTAAGTTCATCTTCTGCATATGCAGCCCAGAGAACCGCCCGATAAAGTACGCGGCTGTTTTTAAAACTGTATGGAAGTCCGCTGATATAAACGCCACGCCCTTTTCCAAAACTTTTTACTGCCATCTGAACTTCTTCGTTATTCTGAACCAGAACAGTCGTGTCTGAAAGAGCAAAGATATTTTTCTTTCCTTCGCCAAAATCCACTTCTCCGTCAGTATCTGCAACAAGAAAGAATCCTGCTTGCAGGATTCTCCGCCGCAGTGCGATCCTGCCCGGAGGGCTTTTTAATATCATAGGAACATTACGGAGTAATTTTCTATGATATTAAACAATATCCCTCAGGCATCACCCTGAGGGATATCTATAAGCATTCTGCACTCAATGCTTTTTATTACGAATCTTTTTTATAACTTTTCTGACTGCGAAAATCAGCAGTATGATTAAAACAACTGCCACAAAACAGATTCCGATAATCGCCACTGAGAATTTATTCGGATTCTTTAACAGATTGATGATATTCCTGCTGTCCTCTACGACTTTTCTGTCATGTGTCGTACTGTAATATTCCGGCACATTTGCGATTCCGTCTCCGTCAGTATCATCAAAGGACTGCATATACTTCGCAATCGCAACCCATGCTTTTAATTCTGTTTTTCCATCCATGATTGCATAGTCTTCCAGATTCTCTATCGGATCACCGTTTTTATCCTTAGGGACGATGGATATCAGCCCATAGGATTTGTCCAGAACAGAACCCAGCATACGGCCAGTGTACAGGTCAGTGACAACATGATACAATTTATCGTCCTGTATTTCTTCCCTTTCCCCATCCTTGCCTGTCAGATAACAGTCTGTTACTTTATTTAAGATCATGCGGTGGGGATTATAGGTGAAATTCATTCCACTGCAATATAATCTGGCTATTGTCATAAAATCTGAAATTGAGGCATCTACCTCTGCCACTGTTTTCAGTTCTTTTCCCGTTAAATATGCACTGATCAGAGGATAACCTGCAAGTCCGTCCTTTCCTGTTCCCAGCGAGAAGGAATTATATACCTGCTCCACTGTTATATCGCCTTTTGTATAAGTATCTCTTACAGTTCCGGCAGGTACGATTGCAACATCTACTTTTTCTCCGTCAGAGTCTCCTACATTCTCTACTGCGTATACATAAGCATCTGATATGATATCTCCCAGATTTAACTCCTCATGCTTTGTTTCCATCTCACTGAGGCTGTTGAATTCAATATCATTCTCTGCCAGAATTTCCTCTCTGGTATAACCAAAATTGGAGAGATAATTGATATCAACAGTATCTGACAATTCATCTATTTTCTTCTGTGTGGCTTCATCTGCTTTGATTTCATCCGTAACCGGAACAAGCTCATAGGTATCCGTTTCCCACCGTCCATTCTCTTTCTGAGTCATGGAAAGTGTTCCCAGGTTTTTCCCATATTCTCCACAGGATACGATGCAGGTATCTCCCTGCAGGATCGGTTCTGCCAACTGTGTGTGGGTATGTCCACTGACGATCAGATCAATGTCCGGAACATTCTTTGCAAGGATTTCGTCCTCTGATACTTTTTCGTCCTCCCATGTTCCGCTGTGTGATACACAGGCGATCATGTCTACATCTTCGTTCTTTTTTATTTCCTCTACTGTTTCTCTGGCTGCTTCTGACGGGTCTTTGAAAAGAAGCTCGCAGGTAGGAGCGCAATCCAGAGAATCCTTGCCGAAAACACCCAGTACTGCAATCTTTACATCACCTTTTTGAATTACCGTATAGTCTTTTACTCCATATGTCTGAAATGCTTCATAAATCTGTTTCTGTCCTTCACTGAGGCCGGCTTTTTTCATTGCATCCCAGTCCACATTACACACAACCATCCTGGGAAGGTTTTCGCCTGAACTGACTGCGGCGTTCAGCATATCTGCCAGACCATCGGAGCCGTAATCAAATTCATGATTTCCCAGAGTTGTCACATCACAGCCCAGATATCCAAGCATCCGCAGTTCGGCGGCCTCTGTGTCATATACAGTCTGTATCAGAGTTCCCATGGAGAAGTCTCCGCCATCCAGTATGAGTGTATCTGTATTCTCTTTCTCGTGCTCATTGATCAATGTTTTCAGCCGGGCAAACCCGCCGGTCTCCTGCTGTGTCCCGTCTACAATCGTTTGAAAGCTGTTCAAATGAGAATGCAGATCATGGGTGAAGAGGATATCCAGATGTTTTGGCTCCTCTGAGGCGTTTACCTGATATCCTGTCAGTCCTGAAACGCTCAGCATAAATATAAATGTGAATGCGAATGCTTTTTTTAATAATTTCATAAAATTCTCCTGTAATATCAAAAGTGGTTCCACAGTATCATTTATCTTCCCGCAGGATAATGATACCATGAAACCATTTTACAAAAAAAAACTAATTTATCTTTCATCTCCCACAAAGAACAACGCCATTGTTCCCGGACCTGAGTGAGCGCCGATGGTGGCTCCTACCTGATTCATGATAATCGTGTTAATCTGGTATTTTTCTTTTACTTTCTCTGCCACATAATTTGCATCTTCTTCGCAGTCGCCATGACTGATAAAGATGGTATGGCAGGTGTCATGATAGCTGCCGATTTTCTCATCCATAAGCTTTACCAGCTCCTGAAGGGATTTTTTACGGCCGCGGACTTTACCGATGGCAGTGAGTTTTCCGTCGTTGTCTACATGAAGGACCGGTTTAATATTCAGCATGCTTCCTACTACTGCAGTAGTTCTGGAAATGCGGCCTCCGCGGTATAGGTGATTTAAATCGTTGACTGTAAAAAGGTGTACCATATGAAGCCTGTTCTCTTCTGCCCATTTCGCAACTGTCTCCATATCTTCTCCCTGCTCTTTCTTCTCCTGTGCAAGGTAAACCAGAAGCCCCTGACCAAGGGAAGCGCCAAGAGAATCTACCACGATGATCTTGCGGTCCGGATAGTCCTCCATCAGTTCCTCTGCTGCGATACGGCTGCTATTGTATGTACCGCTTAAGGCAGAGGAAAATGCAATATGAAGAATATCTTTTCCTTCTTTCAGGTAAGGCTCCAGCAGTGCTTTTGCATTTTCAGGATTTACCTGTGCTGTGGTTGGCATGGAACCGTTTCTCATTGCCTCATAAAATTCATGCTCCGGAAGGAAATTTCCATGTGTATAATTTTTTCCATCCATGGAATAACTGAGATACATACAGCCTACTCCATGGTCTTTGAGATATTTCTCCGGAAGATCTGAATTGTTGTCGGTGGTGATCACATATTCGCTCATGTTGTCGCCCTCTCGTTTTCTGATATTTTTCAATTTCTGCCCATTAACTGTTTAACCGAATCAAGTAAGTCCCCTGCTTCAATTGCGAATATCCGCTTGACTATTTTTTCAGTTACGAAGCAAAATCCGCTGCCTGCTCAGTAATGGGCTTTTCATCTATAATAAAAATGCTTCTATTATAAATACAGATATATACAGTATAACATCAAACTATCAGCCAAACAACTACTTTTCCTTCTCAACTGCCTTAATCGCTTCCTGCAGCTGATTATCCTCATCATGGGTAATCTCGTCTTTATTCTTATTCAGCAGGCTGATATCCAGAGAAACCTCTATATCAGGTTTGATTCCTGTTTTGTTGATGTTGTTTCCTTTTGGAGTATAGTAGTTGGCAATAGTCAGTTTAATGGCACTTCCGTCTGAGAGCTGGCGGATGGACTGTACCACGCCTTTTCCGTAAGTGGTTGTTCCGACGATTGTTCCGATACCATAATCCTGCACTGCGCCGGCAAAAATCTCTGATGCACTGGCGCTGCTTTCATTTACCAGGACTGCAAGCGGAATCCGGAGTTCGTTTTTGCCATCACATTTTTCCTCTTCTCTGTTTCCGTCCTTATCTTCGGTGTAAACGATCAGTCCTTCCGGAAGGATTTTCCGCAGGATATCACAGACAGAATCAAGAAGTCCACCCGGATTATCGCGGAGATCCACGATCATTTTCTCCATTCCCTGTTTTTGCAGGTCATCAAAAGCTTCCTGATACTGTTCGCCGGTAACGCCTGTAAACTGTGTAATGCGGATGTAGCCGATTTTAGAATCCAGCATTTCATGGAAAACAGACGGTAATTCCACATCTGTGACAGGGACTGTGATTTCCATGGCATCTTCTGCACCTTCTCTGTGAACAGTAAGCACCACACTGTCTTTATCTGAATTGCGGACAATGTCTGCAACATCAGATACTTCATCCTCTGTGATATCTTCCCCGTCAATGGCACTGATGATGTCCCCTTCCTCCAGTCCTGCTTTTTCTCCGGGACCACCCTCATAGCATTCAACAATCTTTACTCCGCCTTCTTTGTTCTTCTCCATAAGAATGCCGATCCCCACATAGCTTCCCTCATTGGAAGAATTCTCAGAATCGTATTCCTCTGCTGTATAATATCTGGAATAAGGATCATCCAGTCCATAGAGAAGACCTGCATAAAGCCCTTCCTGAAGCTTCTCTTCATCCTTATCTCCCAGATAGTATCTGTCGATCAGCTCTTCAAGATATGCCAACTTTGATGTACACTTGCGATCACCAAGAGCTGTTCCTTTTGCTGCAAGACCTGTTCCCGCAAAGGCACCTGTACCGATGCACGTCACAACCAGTGCTCCTGCTACTGCACCTTTCCAAAATTCTTTATTTTTCATGTCTGCACTCCTGTAAAAAAAGCCACCGGTTTATGATATGATATCATTGTTCCGGCAGCTTCATGCTTATCTGCTTTTTATTATACTCTTAAATGCTTTCTTGTTGTAAAGAAACTTCCGATCAGTCCGATTCCGATTCCAAGTCCCAGACTTATTGGAAGTAATGTCTGGTAAATCTGCCATACCGGGATGAAATCCACCACACCTGTAAGCACATTAAACTTGGTCAGAATATAGGATATTGCCCCATTATAACAGAAATAAAGCACGATCAGCGGAACTGCTGCTCCGACCACCCCCAGAACCATGCCTTCCAGCAGGAATGGTGCTCTGACAAATGCGTCTGTCGCTCCTATGTATTTCATAATTCCGATCTCTTCTTTACGGACTGCAATTCCCACAGATACCGTATTGCTGATTAGGAATATGGAGATAATAAGCAGTAATACAATGATGGCAATGGAAATATAGGAAACCAACTTGTTGATATTTCCCAGTGTTTTTGCTGCTTCCTCAGACTGGTTGACCTTTCTTACATGTTTCAATTCCTGTATATAGGAAACAAGTTCTGACTGCTTCGTGATATCATTCATATACACACGATAATTGGCTGAATTTGCAAGAGGATTATCGTCCTTAAATCCGTCTGCTGCCTCTGAACCCTGGAAATACTGCTCTTTGTATTCCTCCCATGCTTCATCAGCTGACTGATACTCTATTTTCTCTACTTCCGGACGTGCCTTGATCTTCTTTCCGATTGCTTTGATCTGTTTGTTTGTAGTTCCCTCTTCAAAGAATACCGTGATCGGGACTTCCTGCTCTACCTTATGTGCAATATTATTCACATTATTGACAATGGAGAAAAAGATTCCAAACAGAAAAATACAGGCAGCCATGGTGATAATGGAAGCCAGGGAAAACATCCAGTTTCTTTTGATATTTTTGACACCCTGTTTCAGAGTGTACCAGATTGTACTAGGCCTCATGATATTCTCCCTCTTTCTCGTCACTTATAATAGAGCCCTCATGCATGGTCACAACACGTTTGCGCATGGAATTTACAATATCCTTGTTATGTGTAACAACCACTACTGTGGTTCCTCTGTCGTTGATCTGTTCCAGAAGCTTCATGATTTCTTCGGAAGTCTTCGGATCCAGGTTTCCTGTAGGCTCGTCTGCCAGAAGGATATCCGGACGGTTGACCAGCGCCCTTGCCAATGCAACTCTCTGCTGTTCTCCACCGGAAAGTTCATCCGGGAAGGATTTGTATTTGACCGCAAGTCCAACTTCCTGAAGTACCTCCGGGACACGTTTACGGATTACTCTTGTGGGACGGTTGACTACTCTCTGGGCAAACGCTACATTCTCATATACATTTCTGTCTTTCAGAAGACGGAAGTCCTGAAATACTACGCCCAGCTTACGGCGGTATTTGGCTACTCTTCTGTGTTTCATTCCTTCCAGACGTTCACCGCTTACGATAATCTGGCCGGATGTGGAATCCAGCTCTTTCATAAGAAGTTTGATCAGGGTTGTTTTTCCTGAACCACTGTTTCCTACTACAAAGACGAATTCACCTTTATCTATATGTAAGTTCGCATGGTTCACTGCCGGAAGGCCGGGACCATAGGACTTGCTTACATCTATAAGATCTATCATAGATTTTTCCTCCAATGGGTTAATGAATTTGTAACATTATTGTAATGTATGTTTTTGGGGATTGCAAGAGATTTTTGAGGATTCATAGAATGTTCACAGTAACGAAGCCAACATTCATTCCAAATTGTCTGCATCAATGGAATTTTGGCTTGCATGTCTCAGGATATTGCATACCTTATCAATTGCAATCTCGATTTCTAACTATACACTGCAAGGCTGGATTTGTAAAGGTCAAAAATGCCTGCGGCAGCAATTAAAGCTGTGGCAGGCATTGAAAATTTTTCTTCTATTATAATACATCAGTATTCCAGTGTTTCCATATATTTCATGTAACGTACTACCATGAGTGCAATCTTAAATGTAATGGCATCTTCAAAAACACGGAGATCAAGACCTGTACTCTTCTGGAGTTTATCAAGGCGGTAGACCAGAGTGTTTCTGTGGATGTAAAGCTGTCTGGATGTCTCTGAAACATTGAGGCTGTTCTCGAAGAACTTATCAATTGTAACCAGAGTCTCTTCGTCAAAGTCATCCGGGGATTTGCCGCCGAAGATTTCTTTGATAAACATCTTACAGAGCGGGATCGGGAGCTGGTAGATCAGTCGTCCGATTCCCAGAGAGCTGTATGCGATCACTTCTTTATCTCCGAAGAAAATCTTACCTACATCAAGAGCCATGCGGGCTTCTTTATAGGAACGTGATACTTCTTTCAGTTCATTGACGATAGTACCGTATGCCATATGTGTCTTACCGTCATTTCCCATTCCAAGAGTATCAAGGATAGTATGTGCAAGCTGATCCATCTCAGGATAATTCTCACCATCTTCAAGTTCCTTGACTACGATAATACTCTTCTCATCTACTGCTGTGATAAAGTCTTTACTTTTACCGCCGAAAAGACTCTTCACGCTTTCCATGGAGCTGTGGTCTTTCTCCTGTGGCATTTCAAGGATCATGACTACACGGCGGACATCTGCCTCAATGTGCAGTTTCTTCGCACGATTATAAATGTCAACAAGAAGCAGGTTGTCAAGAAGCAGGTTCTTGATAAAGCTGTCTTTGTCAAAGCGTTCTTTATACGCTACGATCAGATTCTGGATCTGAAAAGCAGCGAGCTTGCCAACCATATAAGTATCTTCATCGTCGCCATGGGCAACCAGTATATATTCCAGCTGATAGTCATCACAGACTTTAAAATACTGGAACCCCTTTACAAGCTGGCTGTCGGCCTGTGATTCTACGAAAGCCTGTACATCCTGTGTTGCAATGGAAAAATCTGCAAAAGTACTTGCAAGCACTTTGCCTTCTGTGTCGAGTACACAAAACTCTGTTCTGGAAATTTCTTTTAACCCTTCAAGAGTATTCTGAAGCACCTGATTCGATATCATCTGATTTCAATCCCTTCTCATCCTATAGTGTTTATTTTCCGTTTTAACTATAAAACCTTATACCTGTATTGTATTTTAATATATATTTACCAAAAATGAAAGAGGAAAGAGAAAAAAATTTACAATTTTTTATATATTTTTTTGTATTACTTTTTTTCAATAAAGCCTTCTCCATGAACTTCCCTGGCATCTGTCACTATCACAAAGGCTTCCGGATCAATTTCATCTACTTTTTCTTTAAGCATTACGATCTCTTTTTTATTTACCACGCAGAAGAGCATCAGTTTATCCTGTCCTGAGTACATTCCTCTGGCGCTGATACCTGTTACACCTCTGTCCAGATCTTTCATGACCATGTCTGCTATTTCTTTTGGCTTTGCTGTAATGATATAGGCAGCTTTTGAGAATTTCAGACCTTCAATCAAACTGTCAGATACTTTTGTCACCAGATATACCGCAATAATCGCATAGAGTGCCTTGTGGATGCCAAACACATACATACCCACCAGTACAACGCCTGCATCTATAACCTGCATGATCTGTGCGATTGAATAGTGCTGCAGATATTTCTGGATGATAGCTGCCATCATATCGGTTCCTCCGGTTGTTCCACCGCCCAGAAAGACAAGACCGATTCCCACACCCTGGATCACACCACCGTAAAGTGCGGCAAGGAGAAGATCATTGCCAGCAAGATTCCATACAGGTTCTATGGCAAGCCAGGTGGACAGAGCAATTTCTCCTATAAGGGCTTTTTTCACAAAAGAGAATCCATTAATCCTCCACCCGATCAGGAACAGGGGGATGTTTAGCCCCATGTTTGTTACCCAGAGAGGAATGCCACCGTCAATGATTCCCTGACTCCCTGCTTTTATAATAATCGCGATACCTGAAAAGCCTCCGGTTACCATACCTGATGCATCAAATACGGAATTGATCGCCAGTGCCATTAATCCGGTTCCTGCTATGATCATCAGATATTCCAGAAGCTGTGATCTTTTTCCATTTACTAACTTCATTCATTCGCCTCCTAGTATTCTGCAAAAATAATATTTGTTTTATGCTTTCATGAGAGTCAGCCAGAGATACCACTTTATCACTGTGCCGTAATTATCCTTCCATAAACCACAAGAACGGCAGCAATCCACGAAGGACTGCTCCCGCTCTTATTCTTACCTTATTTTCCAGGCTTATTGATAAAATTTACAAAATGATAACTCTCCATTATCTGGAAGTATTTAATGATCCTTGGATATAAAGGCTCTGCCTTCTCCCCAAATTCGTCTTTTACCAGTGCAGCAATATCTTCCACTGTCTTCCTGCCATCTATGAGAGGCCAGATAAATGTACCATTGTCATCCAGATGTATCTTCGTATATCTGGGTTTTCCAAACAGTTTCTGGGCGATCGTATTAAATGCACCCTTATTCTCTATTTCCAGCACCATTCTCCCCCTGATATCCGTATGCCAGCGAAGCTGTGCACTGCGCTCAGGAATGAGATCCAGATAATTGATCTGTATTTCTTTTTTCTTTTTGTTCATTTAGATATTATCATCCCCGCCTGATCAGGCTTTCTTCTTATTCCAGATACTGAATTTCAGAAGGCTTAAGATCATAAGTAACATCAGGATCACACCGCCTGCATTACCAAGGTTAATGCTTCCGGAGAGATCAAATACACTGCTTACGTTTACTACTGCAAGGATAGCAAGAAGGATACCTACAAGACCTTCACCTGCGATCATACCTGCACAGTAAAGTGTACCGTCTGTTGCCTGTTCTTCTTTTTTCTTATCATCAACATTCTTTCTTCTGTCAACGAACATACGAACAACACCACCGATCATGATAGTAGCGTTGAGGTAGATTGGAAGGTAAAGACCGATAGCAAATGGCATAACCGGAATTCTTAAGATTTCCAGACCAATTGCAAGGAATACACCAATAAATACCAGTGTCCATGGAAGCTTGCCGCCCATGATACCTTCTACGATCATCTTCATCAGAGTTGCCTGAGGAGCAGGTACTTCTGCACTTCCGTATCCCCATGCAGTGTTCAGAAGATAAAGAACACCACCGATAGCAAGACCGGAAGCAAGAACACCGATAAGCTCACCGATCTGCTGTTTCTTAGGAGTTGCACCAAGGAGATAACCTGTCTTTAAGTCCTGTGAAGTATCACCTGCGATTGCTGCTACAATACAGATTACGGAACCGATAGCAATTGCAGCTTTCATTCCGTCGATACCGGTTTTGCCGGATGCTTTGATAACCATTGTTGCGATCAGAAGAGTAGCGATAGCCATACCTGATACAGGGTTGTTGGAGCTTCCTACAAGACCAACCATACGGGAAGATACAGTTGCAAAGAAGAAGCCGAAGATTACGATGATCAGCGCACCGATCGGATTAACCGGGATAGCCGGAACAAGCCAAATGATCGCAACCATTGCCACAATACCGATCAGGATAACGTTCATTGGAAGATCCTGTGCAGTTCTTTCTGTACTTGTATTCTTGCCACCCTTCATGCTCTTCATGGAATCACGGAAGGTTGTAATGATCAGAGGCAGGGATTTGATCAGAGAAATAATACCACCTGTTGCGATAGCTCCTGCTCCGATATATTTTACATAAGTACTCCAGATTTTAGATGCTCCGCCTGCTGCATAAAGAGCAGAAATTGTTTCTGTTCCGGGATACATAACTGTATCAGCTCCGAACAGACAGATTACCGGAATCAGCACCATCCAGCCAATAAGAGAACCAACAAACATAAAGGATGCGATTCTTGGTCCTACGATATATCCAACACCGAGAAGTGCAGGATAGCATTCCATACCAATTTCACCTTTGAATCCTTTAAATGCTGCTGCAACGTCTGCAGGGATTACCTTTAAACCGTCAACGACAAATTTAAAGATTGCTGCGATTCCCATACCTGAGAATACTGTCGCAGCGTTTGCACCACCCTCTTCACCTGCAAGAAGAACATCTGCGCAGGCAGTTCCTTCCGGATAAAGAAGTGTTGCATGCTCTTTTACGATCAGTGCGTTACGAAGTGGTACCATAAAAAGTACACCAAGAACACCACCGCAAAGTGCGATTAATGTGATTTCCACGATACCCGGCATTTCACAAAGTCCTTCTTCTGCCCAAAGGAACAGAGCTGGCATTGTGAAAATTGCACCGGCTGCCAGTGATTCACCGGCTGAACCGATTGTCTGGACCATGTTGCTCTCCAGAATGGAGTTCTTTTTCATGATCTTGCGAATTACGCCCATGGAAATAACTGCTGCCGGAATGGAAGCAGATACAGTCATACCAACACGCAGACCAAGATAAGCATTGGCTGCACCGAAGATGACTGCAAGGATAACACCCATGATGATGGATGTCACCGTAAATTCTGGTGTGATCTTGTCAGCCGGAATATACGGTTTGAACTCTTTGTTTTCGTTCATGATTTCCTCTCCCTTTTGTATTGATTTATAAACATAAAACATTATAGCGAAATTTGTACAAAAAGGCAAGGTGAAAAAACTGGTTTTTATGCACTTTATCATATTGACGTGCTAATCTTATAATCTCTTAACATATCAACACGCTCAAACGGCATATTTTCGCCCTGTTTTATCAGTCTATTCATCCGAATCCAACTGTTTAATCAGGTATCTTCCAACAATTCTGGAAAAATTCGAAATATTCCGGATATATGCGAAATCTTTGCCAAATATTTTTTTTTCTGTGGAAAGATCCTTTTCTTCCCCCGCAAACACTCCCAGAACACTTACTCCAAGGTTTCGCAGGTGCCGCACTTCTGTTGCAGTATCATTAACTGCATATTTTCCCATATAAGGTTCCGGATTCTTTGCATGAGGTCTGTTTACGATCACATCGTATGGTTTTCCATCACTTAATACAATGAGGATTTTTTTCTCCTCAGGTCTCTGAAGCAGACCGTATCCTGCGGTTTTAATAGCAAGTCCGTCCCTGTTATTGGAAGAAGTTACATAATTAAAAATATTTTCATTGGCTGACTGTGGATCATCGTACTCGCGGAATCTGTGAAGGATCGTATAGTCCCAGAATGTGCAGAAGCTCATGACACGGTGAGGCAGGTTTACATTGCTTAATGCTTCACTGATGATGTAGGCCTGTAATGCCACATCTCCCTGCCTGGACATCTGGGAACCGCTGGCATCGATCAGCACATCTACTACGAAATCAGATGCATCAGATTTCAATTCTCTTTTAAACAGATTTGCTTCACTGCTTCTGCCCACACGCCAGAGTCTGGACGGAATGATCGTTCCTCTGTCTGACAGTACTTCCTGCGTCTCGCTTTTCAGCACCAGCGTCTTTCGCAAAAGATCTGTGAGGGATGCGATGTTCTGCTTTACGATCCTGTGTTTGTCATGGTAGAGCCAAATATTCTTATTCTTTAATCGCACTGCATATTCGTACTGATAGTTTCGTTTGACCGGATTCTTAAGAATTCCTTCTGTAAAATAAAGGCTGCAGTCTCTGTGAAGTTCCCTGCACATCAGATAATTCATTCGCTTCTCTTCTGCAGGAGTGAGATAAGTTTTTCCGAAATTCAACTCTACATATGTGTATGCTTTCTCAAGTTCCTCCTCTGTGAGAATTGTAATTTTGTGTTTGGTCTGGCGCTGTTTTTCCATTTCTTCAGTGACAGCAGTATCTTCCATGTCCGTAATCTTATTTGTCATCTGTTCGATGTAACTCTCCAGAGCTTCCTCATAAAGTTCTTCTGTGAGAAAATCTTCCCAGTCGTATTCTGTCAGTTCTTCCATGGTGACTGCCATAACCTGTTCCAGTGTTCCATGATCTTTCTCAAAATTCGGATCAATGACAGTGTTGTAAAGACCGTCAATAATACGGATCAATTCTATAGTGTCTGCAGCTGTTCTGGCTTTGTAAACCATGTCGCGGATTTTCCGAAGACGCTCTTCTACATAATGGTTTCCATTCTGCAAACGGTCACGCAGGATGGCAATCTTCAGGCGACCGAGAATATCTCCGTATGCGGGCATCTGTTCAAACTCCTGATCCAGGATATCCTCGAATGCTTCCTTTTGCATCTCCCGGACTCCCGGACGCTCCTGACAGATTTTGTCCCCGATTGCTTCTTCTACACATAGCTGTGCTACTGCAGTCAGTTCTCCTTCTCCTGCCTGACAGAAGACTTTTTTTACCAGATATAAACCAAGCAGATTCCTGTCATAATATTTCGCCAGAGCGCCCTGCTTGATGCCGTCATACAGAGCAATTGCTTTTGAGCGCAGATACAGGGAAACATCTACTTTCATATTTAATGTGTAATCCCCGCTGATAGTCCAGAGGAGATTGCGAATCCTGTTTTCCAGTTCCAGACGGTAATCGTCGATTTCTACGATTTTCTCATCTTTCATATACATCATCCCTTGTCCAGTCTGCCGGAATTCTGGTTTTCACAATATCCTCTACGATTTCTTTCTCGAAAATATCGAAAGTCTTGTTCACCACTCCCATAGTAACCGCTTTTCTCGGAGAAAGTCCGGTTTCTACAATCTTCATGGCTGCAAGGAGACCTCGCAGATCCAGAGGTTTGGTGGAAATTTCACTGTTTGTGGCTTTGAGCTGAAGATCCAGGAAAACTCCTATGAACTGTGTTCTGGCGTTTTCTTTTACATTCGGGAACATCCGGCGGAAAATAAATTCCAGGGATTCTTCAGTCTGAGCCGGCATGTCAATGACCAGAAATCTGGATACCAGCGCTTCATTGAGTTCTTTGGTTCCTGCATAACCGTAATTCATTGTTCCGATAAAACGGGCAGCCGGATGAAGATCAATTTTGTCATAGCCCGGGACATCGATGGAACGGCGATAATCCAGGGTTGCATGGAGAACGGAAACTGCATCGTTCTTTGCCATATTGATCTCGTCGAGGATTCCGAAACCACCGTATTCTGCACACTGATAGATAGTTCCTTTGCGAAGCTTAACTTCATTGTCCACGAAAGTGTCTGTGCCTATCAGATCTCCGCTGTTTGTATTTACGTGAAAGGAAACATTGTATGCGGGACGGTTGAAAATATATGCCAGGTTCTCTGCAAGGATATTTTTTCCTGTTGCCTTCGGACCGGTGAGTAACAGGTTCTCCCCTTTGAGCAGTCCGGCAATGGCCATTTCCAGAATATCTTTTCCATAAAATGGAATGGATGGTTTCACAATCCTGCCTGCAGTCTCCGGTGCCACCTCATACCGGCTGCGAAATTCTTCTACTCTCTTTATCAGCTCTGGTTCTACCTGCTGCTCCTCCAGAAATTTCAGTTCTTCCATTTAGTTCTCCTTTATATAACTATTATAGTCCAGTTTGTGTTATAGAAAAAGGCCGCTTATCTTTTACAGATCTACGACCCTTTTATTATAGCATTCTTCGTAACTGTTCAGTACCTTCACAGTTACGAGTCAAAATCCATTAAAAATCGCCTTCGGCGATGGGATTTTGACTTGTATGTCTCGGGATTTTGGCATATTCATGCCAAAACACCTCGCGGGATAGTAGACTGCTGAATAGTTACCATTCTTCTTTATATTTTTACAACATTATACTTCAAATACAAGATCTCCATAAGAAGGCATCGGCCACATTTCCTTATCTACGATCATTTCCAGTTCATCCACCGGCTCACGTAAAGCTTCCATTGCAGGAACCACTTTTTCTCTGCAGAATACGGCTCTGTCCCGTCCCTCTGCATATTCCGGAATCTTCTCAACCAGTTTACTCAGCTTACTCATGGCACTGTTTGCAGCCTTTAAGAGTTTTGACGCTTTCTTGAGCAGGTCAAGCTGTACACTTACATCGATCAATCCTTCGCCCGCTGTTTTCACTGTATTGATAGATTCGCCAAGAACAGTGGTATATCTGATAACTGCCGGGATGATCTGCTTGGTTGCCATGTCGATCATTGTCTTTGCTTCAATATTGATTGCTTTAGAGTAAATCTCATATTTAATCTCTGCGCGTGATTCAAGCTCAGCTCTTGAGAATACATCAAAAGATTCAAAGAGTTTCACTGCCTTCTCTGTAGTAAGTGCAGGGATTGCATCCACCATGCTCGGAAGGATCGGAAGTCCGCGGCGTTTAGCCTCTTTCTCCCATTCCGGCGCATAGCCGTTTCCGTTAAATACGATCTTCTGGTGATCTGTGGCATATTCTTTGATCAGGTCATGTACCGCCAGTTCGAAATCAGGAGCTTTTTCCAGGCGGTCACATACTTCCTTAAATACTTCTGCCGTGATCGTATTCAGGACTACGTTACATGCGGAAATAGAATCTCTTGAGCCCACCATACGGAATTCAAATTTATTTCCTGTGAAAGCAAAAGGTGAAGTACGGTTACGGTCTGTAGCATCCTTCATGAAATCAGGCAGAGTCTTAACACCTGTTTCCAGCTTACTTCCCTTTTTACTGTGAGTTGCTGTTCCTGTGCTGACCAGCTGCTCCAGAACATCCTCAAGCTGCTCTCCAAGGAATACGGAAATCACTGCCGGCGGTGCCTCATGGCCGCCAAGTCTCTGGTCATTTCCCACATCTGCCGCAGATTCACGCAGAAGATCTGCATGTTCATCTACTGCTTTCAGGATACAGGTAAGGACCAGAAGGAACTGAATATTTTCATGAGGTGTTTTGCCCGGATCCAGAAGGTTGATTCCGTCATCTGTGGTAAGAGACCAGTTGTTATGCTTACCGGAACCGTTCACACCTGCAAACGGTTTCTCATGAAGGACACAGCGCATTCCATGGCGGCTGGCAACCTTTTTAAGAATACGCATCATCATCTGGTTCTGGTCTGCTGCGATATTGACCGGTGCATAGATTGGTGCAAGCTCATGCTGTGCAGGGGCAACCTCATTATGCTGTGTCTTTGCAGGGATTCCAAGTTTCCAGCATTCTTCATTTACCTCTTTCATGTATGCGGAAATTCTCTGACGGATACTTCCGAAGTAATGGTCATCCATTTCCTGTCCCTTCGGAGGCATGGCGCCAAAAAGAGTTCTGCCTGTATAGATCAGATCCTTTCTCTGAAGCCATTTCTCTTTATCGATCAGGAAATATTCCTGCTCTGCTCCTACTGACGGAGTTACCTTCTTAGAAGTTGTATTTCCAAAAAGTCTCAGCAAACGGAGTGCCTGGGTGTTGATTGCTTCCATAGAACGAAGAAGTGGTGTCTTCTGGTCAAGTGCTTCTCCTGTATAGGAACAGAATGCAGTAGGAATACAGAGTGTTCCGCCTGCTGCATCATGACGCACAAAAGCCGGTGATGTACAGTCCCATGCTGTATATCCTCTTGCCTCAAAAGTTGCTCTTAATCCACCGGACGGGAATGAAGAAGCATCCGGCTCACCTTTGATCAGTTCTTTTCCGGAGAAAGACATCAGAACCTTGCCGTTATCCATCGGAGCTGTGATAAAGGCATCATGTTTCTCTGCTGTCACACCTGTAAGGGGCTGGAACCAGTGACTGTAGTGTGTAGCACCCTTTTCAATCGCCCATTCTTTCATCTCATGTGCTACTACATCTGCGATCTCCATAGACAGCTCCTTGCCTTCTTCTATGGTTTTTTTCAATTCTTTGTAGATTTTCTTTGGAAGTCGTGCCTGCATGACGGAATCATTAAACACGTCACATCCAAAAGTCTCTACTACATTGATATACTCACCCATTTTATTTCTCCTTTTTATTTATTAACGGGGAAATTCCAATTGATCTGGTTTCCTCATTTTTTGTACTTTTCAGATACAGATTCAGTGCTTCGTGGCAGTTTTCAATCTCTATCTGTGTATGACTGCCGCCGTATTCACCGTCCAGAGTCCATGGTACCGGTTCTTCTGAGGTAATGGTCACTCTGGCTGATTTAAAAGAATGGATCAGATCTGTATTGTCCTCTGCTGTCAGCATTGCAGTCATGATCTCCTGCAATTCCAGCGGATTCTTCGGTCTTGTGATCATGGTGACTTCAAAAAGTCCGTCATTCATATCCACGTTCTTGCCTGTAAGGTTCTTGAAACCTCCCACTGAACGGGAATTGGTGATCATTCCAAAGATGAAGTCATCCTCCACAGTTAATTCTTCGGATTCAATTCTCATATGGTATGATTTGATATCAAAAAGTCGTTTCACTCCCTCAAGAAGATAGGCTACATGGCCAAGGATATTCTTGAGATCCTGATCTGTCTGATAGGCTACATCTGTAAAAAGACCGAAAGCTGCTATATATGTAAAGCTCTGGTTATTGAATCTGCCGATGTCACAGTGATAAAGTTTCTCTTCCATAATCATGGAAGCGGCATCTGTCATGCTTTTCGGCATAAAGAGACTGTTTGCAAAGTCGTTGGTACTTCCTGCCGGAATGTATCCGATGGGAATGGAACTCTTCTTTTCCATTACTCCGGTAACCACCTCATCAAGAGTCCCGTCTCCGCCGCTGCATACGATAAGATCTACTTTGGATTCGTATTCTTTGGCTTTCTCATAGGCATCTTTTGGTTTCTGTGTGGAATAGATAATGACTTCATAACCGCCTTTGTTGAAAATATCTACTATATCAAGCAGGTTTGTTTTGATCTTGCCTTTACCTGCCTTGGGATTGAAAACAAAGAGCATTTTTTTGTTCATTTCGAGCAACTCTCCTTTTTTCAGGGTTTAAATGCGTAGTTTTCAGAGTACGCAGATTTCTATTTATATAATATAAGAAAAAAGGGTGGAAAAGTCAATGGGGTTTGGCGGGCAAAAAAATTGGGGACGACAGGAAATATTTTTGGTTTCAGGTGCGGTTTCGCGGGCTAATAACTCTAGGTGTGTGGAAATCTGCTAAAAACATTCAAAAATTGCTCAAACTCGCTTCGCTCAGACAGTGAGCAATTTTTGAATAACGCAGCTTCCCACGCACCAAGAGTTACTACGCCCACTGCAAATGCACCTGAAACCAAAAATATTTCCTGCCTGTTGGCTGGCTGCGGGACTGCCGAGCTGTTACTGCTCACTTCGTTCACAATAATGCGCCTTGCAACGACAGGCTATGCAGATGAGATTTCCTCACAGAACATTTTGCAGGATGGTAACGCATGAACCGGGACTGGTGAATAGTTGCAATTTTTCTAAATTTTTTATGGCAAGTTATATTTTGGCGTGATAAAATGGGGATTGTGTTTATTAGGTAATTGTAAAACGAAAAACCAGTATTTTCAATAGGTTCAGAGTTTCGCAAATGCCTATTGTATTTATTATAGAAAGGATTTCTTATTCATATGATTAAATTGATTGCTTCAGATATAGATGGAACTTTGGTAAAGGATGGGACTCTGGCTATTGACAGGGAGTATATGGAAGTTATCGGAAGGCTGATTGATAAGGGGATTGTGTTTGTGGCATGCTCAGGGCGGCAATATCGAAGTGAGAGGAAGCTGTTTGCCCCTGTCGCAGACAGACTGCTTTATATCTCTGACGGAGGAACTGTTGTACGGACTCCGAAGGAGATTCTGAAAGTGGATACTCTGCCGGACGAAATCTGGAAAGGAATGTGTTCTATGGTAAGAGAGAATATGCCTTCCTGTGATTATTTTATTTCCACACCTGAACGCTGTTTCGCAGAAGACGGAGGCAGCCAGATGTTTCACTGGCTGAGAGATTCTTACGGATATGATATCCATGAAGTTCCGGAAATGTTAAAACTCGAGGGGCAGCAGGTAAATAAATTTGCTGTCTACCACCCCAACGCCTGCGAGGAAATGTGCGCCCCTTTATTCACTCCCACCTGGAAAGACAAAACAGTTATGGCTGCCGCCGGCAAGGAATGGATGGACTGTACTGCCCCGGGTTCCGGCAAAGGTCCTTCCGTCGCTTTCCTGCAGGAATATCTGGGAATTTCACCTGACGAAACCTGCACTTTCGGAGATAACCTCAACGATATTGAAATGCTTCAGAATGCCGGGCTCAGCTACGCAGTCTCCAACTCCCGCCCGGAAGTACAAGCTGCTGCCAAGGATACCTGCCCACCCTACTGGGAAAACGGAGTTCTGCAGATTCTGAGGTCTTTCTTATAAAGGATACGAATTACTCCTCAGCTCTTCACGCTATGATGGACTGGATTGCTTGCAGTATTATATGGAACTGCTATAATAACTTCTCCGCAATTTATTCAGAAGGATTTTCATTTCATACCAATACACAGCGCAGAAACATATTTCATTTCGTGTGCATTTGTAGGAGTCTTAGAACTTCTTAGCTGATAAAAATATGCGTTATAAGAAAAATGACCCACTGTCTGAGCCGCAGCATGCGGCGAGTTTGGGTCATTTTTCTTATGTTTTTAGCATATTTTTAGCAACTTAGAAGTTCTTAGGCTCCGAAACCGCACACGAAATGAAATATGTTTCTGCGCGTCCCTTTTTTTTATTCCTAAGCTTCCATTACAGCATCTTTCATAGATTTCACATACTCTTTCACATAGGGCACACAATCCCTGCCATACTGTGCACACAACTTCACAATTGCAGATCCTACAATCGCTCCATCAGACTGTGCTGCCATCTTCTTTGCCTGCTCAGGTGTGGAGATTCCAAAACCTACTGCACAAGGAATATCTTTCGCAGCTTTTACCAATTTCACCATTGCACCGATATCTGTAGTAATATTAGTTCTTGTTCCTGTAACACCAAGAGAAGAAACACAATACACAAACCCTTCCGCATCCTTCGCAATCTGTGCGACCCTCTCATGAGAAGTCGGCGCGATCAGAGAGATCAGATCAATACCGTATTTCTTGCAAACACTGTCAAATTCCTCTTTTTCCTCATACGGCACATCCGGCAGAATCAGACCGTCCATTCCGATTTCTGCAGCTGTTTTAATAAACCGCTCCGTTCCGTAAGAAAATACCACGTTTGCATAAGTCATAAACACCATAGGAACAGAACTGTTCTTTCTGATCTTTACCACCATGTCAAATACCTTATCTGTAGTCACACCACCGGAAAGTGCTCTCACATTTGCTCCCTGGATCACCGGTCCCTCTGCTGTAGGATCAGAAAACGGAATCCCAAGCTCGATCAGGTTTGCACCAGCTTCCTCCATTGCATAGACAAGCTGCTCTGTCACTTCCAGAGACGGATCTCCACAGGTAATAAACGGGATAAATGCCTTTCCTTTTTCAAATGCTTCTGTAATTCTCTTATTCATGGATATCCTCCCCTCTGTAACGCGCGATTGCTGCGCAGTCCTTATCTCCACGTCCGGAAATTGTAATGACCACGATCTGGTCTTTTCTCATCTGCGGAACAATTTTCTTTGCGTAAGCTACTGCATGAGCACTCTCAATAGCAGGAATGATTCCCTCTGTTCTGGAGAGATATTCAAATGCTTCTACTGCTTCTTCATCTGTGACAGGTACATATTCTGCACGTCCTGTATCATAGAGATGCGCATGTTCCGGTCCGATTCCCGGATAATCCAGACCTGCGGAAATGGAATATACAGGTGCGATCTGACCATATTCATCCTGGCAGAAATAAGATTTCATTCCATGGAAGATTCCCAGTTTGCCGGTTGCAATGGTAGCTGCTGTCTCTGCCGTATTTACGCCACGTCCTGCTGCCTCACATCCGATCAGACGGACATCTTTGTCATTGATAAAATTGTAGAATGTTCCGATCGCATTGGATCCGCCACCTACACATGCAAGAACTGCATCCGGAAGTCTGCCCTCTTTTTCAAGGATCTGCTCTTTGATTTCTTTGGAGATCACTGCCTGAAAATCGCGAACAATTGTAGGGAACGGATGAGGTCCCATTACAGAACCAAGTACATAATGTGTATCGGAAATACGATTTGTCCACTCTCTCATTGTCTCGGAAACAGCATCCTTCAGGGTTGCAGTACCAGAAGTAACTGCATTGACCTTTGCACCCAGAAGACGCATTCTGTATACATTTAATGCCTGACGTTCTGTGTCTTCTTTTCCCATGAAGATTTCACATTCCATACCCATAAGAGCTGCTGCTGTTGCTGTTGCCACACCATGCTGACCTGCGCCTGTTTCTGCAATGACACGGGTCTTGCCCATTTTTTTTGCAAGAAGTACCTGACCAAGTACATTGTTGATTTTGTGAGCACCTGTATGGTTTAAATCTTCTCTCTTTAAGTATACTTTTGCTCCACCCAGATCTTCTGTCATGTGAGATGCAAAGTAGAGACGGGATGGTCTTCCTGCATATTCGTTCAGAAGCTCTGTAAGTTCTGCGTTAAACTCCGGGTCATCTTTATAGTGGTTGTAGGCTTCTTCCAGTTCAATGACAGCATTCATCAGTGTTTCCGGAATGTACTGTCCTCCATGGATGCCGAATCTTCCTTTTGACATCTGTATATGTCCTCCTTTTATGTATGTAATCCCTGGCCTGTCAGATGGTCGGTCAGAGTATTCTATGTTCTTTCTGAATTAGTCAAGCGGATATTCGCAATCCGCTTCGCTACTTGCTCATAACCGAATAACTGCTCCGCAGTTTATCAGAAGGAGCTTGCACTCCTCCTGATACAAGCAAGTCCCCACCCACTGCTTATTGCTTTTCGCAATTGAAGCAGGTGACTTACTTGATTCGGTTATCTTATTTCATATGCACCAGTTGAACTGCCTTCAAAATCTTATCTCTGTCTTTCATTCCATCCGTCTCCACACTGCTGCTCAAATCTACTGCATAGGGATGAATAGTCCGGACGGCTGTTTCCAGATTATCTGCACCCAGTCCTCCTGCCAGGAAAAACGGTCTGTCTATCTCCGGGATCAGTGACCAGTCAAAGGTCTGTCCGGTTCCACCGCCACCCTGATCAAGCAGTATATAATCTGCCGGACTTTTCAGGGCTTTTTCAATATCCTGAGCCGTTTTTACGGAAAAGGCTTTTATAACCTGATGACCTGTATTCTTTTGGATTCTCCGTATATATGCCTCATCTTCCTGTCCATGAAGCTGTGCAATATGGATAGTTCCGTCAAGAAGCAGTTCCTCCACACGCTCAGGTGCTGCATTTACAAAAACACCTACAGGGATAATGTCCGGATTAAGTTTTGCAGTAAGTTCTCTCACCAATGCACCTGTAACATTTCTGCTGCTCTTCGGAAATTCTATGATAAATCCACAGTAATCAGGTTTTGCTTCATTTACATAGGTAATGTCTTCCTGGCGTTTCAGACCACAGATTTTGATTTTGTTTCTTTGCTGTTGTTCTCTGGTCATATTCTATCCTCTCAGATAATATTCGATTTTTCAGCGTAACGGGCTGCCATTCAGGCTTTCCAGTGCTGCTTTCTTGTCCGGGCTTCGCATCAGTGTTTCCCCGATCAGTACCCCATCCACTTTATTCTCATAAAGAATTCGGATATCCTCCGGGGTGCGGATTCCGCTCTCGGAAACAAAAACTACATTGTCCGGTGCCATTTTTCTCAGGCGGATACTGTTGTTCATATCTACCTGAAAGGTTCTCAGATCCCGGTTATTGACTCCCACGATCTCTGCCCCGAGATTTAAGGCTCTGTCCACTTCGTACTCATCGTGTGCTTCTACCAGTGCATCCAGTCCCAGCTCTTTTGCAAGCTGTCTGTATGCTCTTAATTCTCCGTCATCCAGAATGGCGCAAATAAGCAATACCGCGGAAGCGCCAAGGGATTTCGCCTGATAGATCATATATTCATCTACTGTAAAATCCTTGCGGAGTACAGGTATCTGTACAGCGGCTGCGATTTCTCTCAGATACTGGTCTGCTCCCTGGAAATAAAAAGGTTCTGTGAGACAGGAGATTGCACTTGCACCTGCCTGTTCATATTCCTTTGCAATTGCCAGATATGGAAAATCCGGTGCAATCAGTCCCTTTGAGGGGGAGGCTTTCTTTACCTCGCAGATATAGGACATACCATCTTTTTGTAATGCCTGGAGAAGTGTAATTCTCTTCCCTGCATTTTTATTTACTTCCTGAATCCGGTTCTCCAGCTCCGAAACAGAAATACAGGATTTTTCTTTTGCAATTCTTTCTCTTGTTCTGGCTGCTATTTCTTCTAATATATTCTTCATAATCTCTATGATTTTTCTGTAACTGCTCTGTATATCCACAGTCAGCAGATTACCGGACAGTTACAGATTTCCTTTACATTAGTAATTGAGGGTTGCTTTTTATTTATTTGTCTCTTCTACAAATTCTTCCAGTTTTTTCAGTGCTGCACCGCTGTCGATGAGGGATTCTGCCAGCTTCACTCCTTCTTCTATGGAAGCGGCTTTTCCTGCGATATAGAGTGCTGCACCTGCATTTAAACATACCGCCTGACGCTTCGGACCTTTTTTCTCACCTTTCAGGATTGCTTTTGTGATCTCTGCGTTTTCTGCAGGTGTACCACCTGTCAGGGCACCCTTCTCACATCTCTCATATCCGAACTGTTCCGGTGTGATCTCATAGGAAGTAAATTTGCCATCCCTTATCTCACATACAGAAGTAGGTGCGCACATGGAAATCTCATCCAGACTGTCCTGTCCATAGACAACCATTCCTCTGTTAACGCCCAGATTTGCCATAACCTGTGCCAGTGGCTCCACCAGTGACTGATCGTAAACTCCCATCAGTTCCATGTTTGCACCTGCCGGATTACTTAACGGTCCAAGAATGTTAAATACAGTACGGATTCCTAGCTCTTTACGGATCGGTGCCACATATTTCATTGCAATGTGATAATTCTGCGCAAACAGGAAGCAGATGTTGATCTTTTTCAGGATCTCTGCACTGCGTTCCGGCGTCAGTGTAATCTTCACTCCCAGTGCTTCCAGAACATCTGCTGCACCGGATTTGGAGGATGCTGCCCTGTTTCCATGTTTTGCAACCGGAACACCGCCTGCTGCGATCACCAGAGAAGAAGTGGTGGAAATATTAAAGGAGTTGGAACCGTCTCCGCCGGTACCCACGATTTCAAGCACATCCAGGTTGTGGAGAAGTTTGATACAGTGGGCTCTCATTCCTGCTGCGGAAGCTGTGATCTCGTCAATGGTTTCACCTTTTAAAGATAACGCTGTAAGATAAGAAGACATCTGTACAGGTGTTGCCTGACCGCTCATAATCTCGTCCATTACAGCTTCTGCTTCCGCATAAGCTAAATCCTGTTTCTTTGATAATTTAATAATGGCTTCCTTAATCATTTCTCACTACCTCCATAAAGTTCTCTATCATCACTCTGCCGTCCGGTGTCATTACAGATTCAGGATGAAATTGTACTCCGAACACAGGATATTTCGTATGTTCCACTGCCATGACCTCTCCGTCCTCTGACTCTGCTGTTACCCTAAGTTCTGCAGGCAGGGTATCCTTTAACGCTGCCAGGGAATGATATCTGGCTGCTGCAAAGGTATCCGGCAGACCCTTGAAAAGCTGACTTTCTCCTGCTTTATACATCAGCTTTTTCTTTCCATGCATCAGCTCTTTTGCATAGGAAACTGTTCCTCCAAAGGCTTCGCAGATGGACTGATGTCCTAGGCACACACCCAGGATAGGGATTTTTCCCGCAAATTCTTTAATCACCGGAATACAGATACCTGCATCCTCCGGTCTTCCCGGACCAGGGGATAAAATGATGGCTTCCGGTTTCATCTCTGCGATTTCTTCCAGTGTACACTCATCGTTTCTCACTACTTTGATATCCGGTTCCACTGCGCCGATGAGCTGATATAAGTTATAGGAAAAGCTGTCATAATTATCGATCAGTAATATCATTCTAATCCCTCCTGTGCCTGTTCAATTGCCTGTACCACAGCTCTTGCCTTGTTGCAGCATTCCTGAAATTCCTTTTCCGGTACACTGTCTGCCACGATTCCGGCACCTGAACGGATACAGATTTCTCCGTTTTTCTTGTAAACCAGGCGGATGGCAATACAGGTATCCAGATTTCCTGCAAAATCCAGATATCCGATGGCGCCTCCGTAAATGCCTCGTTTGCTCTGTTCCAGTTCCTCGATAATCTGGCAGGCTCTGAATTTGGGTGCTCCGGAAAGGGTTCCTGCCGGAAGGATTGCGTCTACTGCATCCACAGCGTCTTTATCATCCCGGATGATTCCTGTTACTGTGGAGCCCAGATGCATTACATGGGAAAAACGTTCTACGCAGAGATACTTTTCTACTTTTACAGTTCCGATCTTGCTGATCTTTCCAATATCGTTTCTTCCCAGGTCTACCAGCATATTGTGTTCTGCCAGCTCTTTCTCATCTTTCAGAAGTCCCTCTTCAAGTTCTTTATCCTCTTCTCTTGTCTTTCCTCTTGGTCTGGTTCCTGCCAGAGGGAAGGTACTTAAGGTGCCATTTTCCAACTTCGCAAGGGTTTCCGGGGAAGCACCTGCCAGTTCAATGTCATCACTGGAGAAATAAAACATATAAGGAGAAGGATTAGATGCCCGAAGAACCCGGTAAGTATCAAACAGGCTTCCTGTTGCTTTCGCACGCATGGGATTGGAAAGTACTACCTGGAAAATATCACCTTCTCTGATGTAATGTTTGGCTTTCTCCACCATCTCTGCATATTTTTCTTTCGGAAATTTCGGCTGTATTTCTGACTGAAGTCTCAGCGGTTCAAATTCCATATGCTCCCCGTTTCGGATCAGCTGCACCATTTCCTCCAATTTCTTTACTGCTTTCTCGTAGGAGGCTTCCAGATCATCTGCCATCACACCTGTGATCAGAAGTACTTTCTGTCTGAAATGGTCAAATACGATCACCTGATCAAAAAGCATTAAATCCATGTCCCTGAAATCCTGCTGTTCCCTGTCCTCCAGTTTCAGCTTTGGTTCACTGTATTTGATATAATCGTAGGAGAAATATCCTACCAGACCGCCTGTAAAAGGAGGCATCTTTTCCATTACCGGAGTTTTATATTTCCGGATGATTTCTCTGAGAGTATCACCGGGATGTGTGACCTGCCTTACGGTTTCCTCTGTTTTTCCCTCAGCATCGGTTGTCCGGATCTTCAATGTTCTGTCGGTACAGGTAATCTCCATGGACGGTTCATACCCCAGAAAAGAATACCTGCCCCACACTTCTGTCTGGCTGGCACTTTCCAGCAGGTAACAATGGCGGCTGGCTTTTCGCAAAATGCGCATAACCTCTACCGGTGTATATCTGTCTGCATAAAGTTCTCTGCACAGAGGAATACGACGATATTCTTTTGTCTGTGCAAGCTGCCTGATGGTTTCTAATGTTGGATACATGGAAACACCTCCTGTGATTAATTCAGTTTCTGCCAGAAACATAAAAAAGCCCGTCCTTGACAGAATTATCGTTTCTGTCAAGGACGAGCGTATATACTTCACCCGCGGTGCCACCTTGATTTACGGTTTGAACCGTACTCTTTGCGAAATACCTTCATATTCCCGGCAACTGACGTATGCCTCACGTCACAGGATACTTAGTCTGCTCTGTAATCTTCAACCTTTCACTGTGCCCTCAGCGGCCCATTTGGCAGACTGCATTTCCACCCGGCTCTCACCTTCCCGGATTCTCTGTGCGCGCATGACTGCTTTGACTTCCGCTTCATCGGTTTAATCTGTTAAATTTACACTTAATTTACCACCGGAAGCTATATTTGTCAACCCTGAATTTCATTCAATAACATATTTTTATCATTATCAGTTACTGTTCACACGCCACTATCCCGAGACATACCGTGCGAATTTATGCGAATAGCATAAATTAAGTTTGCAAAGCAAACGATACTCCTTGGGCTTTGCACAAGGAGGTTCATATTTCCTGCATCGCGAAGCGTGTTACTGGGCACGGAATGAACAGTAACTATTACCAGGAAATTCATTACAGATATCTGCAGTCTGTTTTCGCCACATACATCTGCACCAGATAATCATTCACTATAATCTGAATAAAAGCGCAAAACCAGATATTCCCAGTTTCGCGCTTTTTATTGTTTTACTGTTACTGTTCACACGCCACTATCCCGCGAGGTGTTTTGGCATGAATATGCCAAAATCCCGAGACATACAAGCCAAAATTCCATTGCCGCAGGCAATCTGGAATGAATTTTGGCTACGTTACTGAGAACGGAGTGAACAGTAACGTTTTACTTATTCACTTTCGAACAATCCCAGTGTGCCAACAAGTTGATTCTGCTGCTATTTCTTCTGTGCCTCTTTTTTCTTAATGTCAAGAATCTCTTCTGCAATCTCAACTTCGGATTTCTCATCCGGTGGAAGCACAATATTCAGAATGATAGCAAACAGTGCTGCAGGTACGATTCCTGAACCGCCGAAGATCAATGTGATTGCCTGCGGCATATGTGCAAGGACTGCTGAGTTTGCCCCAAGTCCATAGCCAAGACCAAGTGCAACGGAGACAATTGTTACGTTTCTCGGAGTTACCGGCCATTTTGTGATAAGCTGGATACCGCTGACAACAATAGATGAGAACATCATAACTGCCGCACCGCCCAGTACACTCTGAGGCATGATGGAGATCAGTGCTGCAAGCTTCGGAAACAGACCACATGCGATAAGGAAAATACCGCCTGTTGCAATTGAAAAACGGTTTACAACCTTGTTCATTGCAACCAGACCTACGTTCTGGCTAAAAGAAGTATTCGGAAGTACGCCAAATACTGCTGCCAGTGAAGATCCAAGACCATCGCACATAACGCCGCCAGAAAGTTCTTTGTCTGTAGCTTCTCTTCCAAGACCGCCCTCTGTGATACCGGAAATATCACCTACAGTCTCTACAGCTGTTACAATAAACATGATGCAGATCGGAACGATTGCCCTTGCATCAAATACCCATTTGACAGGCATGATCTTCGGCACTGCAAACCAGGATGCGCTTGCTACTTTATCCCAGTTAAGAACCCAGGATTTGGTAGCTTCTACTGTTGCACCTGCATCATCCACATAGGTAAATGTGGTAGGAAGAACTGCTGCCATAATACTTACCAGCACATATCCTACGATAATACCGATCAGAATTGATGCAAAGCTTGTAAATCCTTTTGTTCCATGTTTTAATACGACAATTACAACCAGAACTACAAAACCTACAAACAGATTCTCCAGAGAACCGTAGTCCTTAGCGGAACTTCCGCCTCCAAAAGAACTGATACCAACAGCGATCAGTGAAAGACCGATTGATAATACAACGGTTCCTGTTACAACTGACGGAAAAAATTTTCTCAGTGGTTTCAGGAAGCTTCCCAGTACAGTTTCAAAAAGACCGCCGATAAAGGATGCCGCCATGATCGCACCATACGCAACCACTCCATTACCCATGACTCCTGCAACACTCTGGCATACGCCAATGAAACCGGAACTGGTTCCCATAACGATGGGGAGTTTACCACCCACAGGTCCTATGGTAAATACCTGAACCAATGTTACAATACCTGCAATCAGCATGGCATTCTGCAGAAGTGCTACCTGCAGTTCTCCGCCGGCTTCGATTCCACAGGCTGCTGTGATGATCAGAAGCGGTGTAAGGTTACCTACGAACATAGCCAGCACATGCTGCAAACCAAGAGGAATCGCCAGCTTCAGTGGCGGCCTTCCATCAAGGTCGTAGGGTGTTACTGTGTTTTTCTCTTGTTTCTCCATTCCTTTCCCTCTCTTTCGTGAATGTTGATGTGATTCGGCAAAAGGTTTTACAATAGCGATTTTTCCTATAATCAAAAACAAGGCAGTTATCCTTTTTTGAATAACCACCCTGTTATCATTTCATACTACTGTCATTACAATGAACTTTTGCTTTCACCTTTTTGCATTATAAAGGATTTTGGGGATTATGGCAATAGTAAAAAGAAATTTTGTATATTTTTGTGTGAATATGCCGGCAACATAAAAAAGCCTGTAAACCTTTCACTCGATTTACAGACTTATCTTTCGTGTAGTAGCGAGAGGGGGATTCGAACCCTCGACACCACGGGTATGAACCGTGTGCTCTAGCCAACTGAGCTATCTCGCCATTTTCTTTTAAGATATGGAACCTATAGGGCTCGAACCTATGACCCTCTGCTTGTAAGGCAGATGCTCTCCCAGCTGAGCTAAGATTCCATATTGTGCTTGTTTCAGGCGGCTTATTTGTTGTCCGCTCCGTAACTTGCTTTGCTATTATATAATGGATTTTGTCGGATGTCAACACCTTTTTTGAAACTTTTTTAATTTTTTTTATTTTTTTAATTATTCGTACATTTTAAAGCATTTCTGACACAAAAAAACTCAAAAAGCACAAGACAAATGCAAGTCTCTTATTTCCATCAATTCCATCTATAAGATTTTTATAATCATCCAGATACAGACAACGTGGTGCAACCTGACAATATCTCTGTTCTCCCTTGTCATCTTTAAGGCTCAGGATAACTAACAGTTCTTTCTTTATTTTTCCGTATCTACTGCGCTTCCTATTGTGGCAATGCATATTTCTTCAGTATTATACTGGCATTGATAATTCCACCAGTTATCCGTTTCGTCATCGTACCAGTCATATCTGTAACTCTCATCAAAGCAGTCCTTCACACACAATGCACCAGCGCTGCGAGCTGCCTTTTCATCAAATTTTCTAAGCTGAATACGCCTTGGATATTCTTTTCCCTCATAAGTCACTTTTCCTGAATCTATATTGCCGCCAAAATAAATCTGCACCCGTTTCTTTCCATTCTCACCAATAAAAATTTAAACAAGGGTCATTAGCGTCTGATTCTGTAACTTTAATTTCTCCCATATTCAGATAGGCACCCATCTGTCCGTAAATAACCATTCCCTCCGGCTCAAGGAATGCTTTATCAAATTTCAGATACTCTGATATGGTCAGTCTGCCACCCAAAGCGGCAACCAGTTCCTTACACTCCAGACTCTTCACTGCTGCATCTATAATTACCTGCTCATAACCGAATAACCGCTTCGCAGTTTATTCAGAAAAAGATTCCTTCTCCAGTTTTACCTGAAAAAGGAATCTCCTGTTATTTATCATTATTATCTGTTATTATTCAGCATCTTCTGCTGCTTCAGTTGCTTCTGCATTCTCTTCTGCAGCATCCTCTTTTGCTTCATCCTTGCTATCTGTATCCTTGCTGTCTGTTTCTTCTGCAGCAGCTTCTTCAGTGTCTGTACTGTCATCGAAAGGAATTACTGCACCGTCATATTTCTCGTTGATGAAGTCTTTGATCTCATCGGATTTCAGTACGTCAACCAGAGCTTTGATCTTATCGCTGTTTTCGTTGCCTTCTTTGACTGCGATCACGTTTACATAGGTTTTCGCTGCTTCAGAATCAGATTTCTCATATGCAAGTGCATCTTTCCCTACTGAGAATCCTGCTTCCAGAGCATAGTTTCCATTTAATACCACATAAGCTGTCTCGCCTGTAACACGTGCTACCTGTGCTGCTTCCAGCTCTACGATCTCTACATTGTGAGGATTCTCTGCAATATCCTTAACAGTTGCACTTAATCCGGCACCATCTTTCAGTGTGATGATTCCGTTATCCTGGAGAAGAAGAAGTGCTCTTGCTTCGTTTGTGGTATCATTTGGTACTGCGATGGAATCTCCGTCTTCCAGATCATCCAGACTGTCTTTTGTTCCAGGATAAATTCCGAATGGCTCATAGTGAATGCCACCTGCATTTACAAGGTGTGTACCTTTCTCTTCATTAAACTGATCCAGATATGGGATATGCTGGAAGTAGTTTGCATCAAACTCTCCGCTCTCTACAACCTCGTTTGGTCTTACATAATCATCAAATACAGTAACCTCAAGGTCATATCCTTCTTTCTCAAGAAGTGGTTTTGCCTCTTCAAGGATTTCTGCGTGAGGTGTTGCAGATGCTGCAACTGTGATGGTTTTGTCATCATCCTTTGCATAAACGCCTGTGCTTAATGTTCCTGCTACCAGTACTCCTGTTAAAACTGCTGCCACTAATTTTTTCATAATAATTGTCCTCCTGAATTTTATATTTTAACTTTTTTCATAACCATTTTATAATCAACAATTTCTTAAAACGATTGGGTTTATGTTATTTTCATCCATTCGAAAATATTTCATTCCCTTATTAATTATGGATTTCTTATAGCTATTTTCTTCTGTCAATCTTATTTGCGATCATCATTCCCACTGACTGGAAAATCTGTACCAGTACCACCAGCAGGATAACTGTGACGATCATAATATCTGACTGATATCTGTAATATCCATAACGGATGGCGATATCACCAAGTCCGCCGCCGCCAACTGCACCGGACATGGCTGAATAACCAAGGATAGTTCCGATTGCAATCGTTGCTCCTGTGATCAGTGAAGTTCTGGCTTCTACCAGAAGAACCTTCACGATGATCCTTATATTGCTGGCACCCATAGCTCTGGCTGCCTCGATCACACCTGCATCCACCTCTTTAATAGAAGATTCCACCATTCGTGCGATAAAAGGAATGGCAGCCACTACCAGTGGCACTACCGTTGCTGTTGATCCATAGCTCTTTCCCACCACTGCTCTGGTAAAAGGAATCAGCAGGATCAGTAAGATCAGAAACGGAATACTTCTCACAATGTTTGCAATGGCATCCAGTATCTTATACAACACTGCATTTGGCTTCAGTCCCTCTTTATCAGACACTGCCAGCAGCACTCCCATAGGAAGTCCGAACAGGTATCCCAGAACTGTGGAAAGAACTGTCATGTAAAGTGTTTCTCCCACACCCTGGACAATCATCATTATTGTCTCATGATCCCACATATTCTGTCACCTCCCCGATTGCTAAACCTTTCTCTTTCAGATACTGCTTCATCATCTCTGTCCTGGTACTGCCTTCCATAAATTCCAGTATCATCTCCCCCTTGGCTACACCACCTACATTCTTGGTATCTGCCTTCAGGATATTTACCGGTTCTCCGAAGGTAAGGATCAGATTTGCGATCACAGGCTCAAAAGCTGAATTCTCAGAGAATACGATTCGTATCTTCTCACCGCTTTTGATCTCTGCCTGTCCTTTTTCCCTGCCTGCATCCAGTCTGCTGTCTGCGTCGATATCAGAACCTGTATCTTTTCGGATCAGTTCTTTGGCAACCTCTGACTGAGGATTTGCAAAAATATCTGCAACCAGTCCTTTCTCAACCACTTCACCCTCATACATGATTGCCACATGTGTACAGATTTCACGCACAACCGACATCTGATGAGTAATGATCACTATGGTGATTCCAAACTGCTTATTAATCTTTTTCAGCAATTCCAGAATGGAAGAAGTAGTCTGCGGATCCAGTGCACTGGTAGCCTCGTCACAAAGTAAAATCTTCGGATCCGATGCAAGTGCTCTTGCAATGGCAACCCTCTGCTTCTGACCACCGGAGAGCTGTGCAGGATAAGCATTCTGCCTGTCCCCCAGACCAACAATCTCCAAAAGCTCTGCTGCCCTCTTTCTGGCCTCTGCCTTCTTCTTTCCTTTTATATAAAGTGGAAAACAGACATTATCAATCACTGACTTTTGCATCAGCAGATTGAAATGCTGAAAGATCATACCAATCTCTTCCCTCTGTTTCCTCAATTCCTTCTCTGTCAAATCTCCAAGAGCCTTCCCATCTATCAGAACCTGTCCCTCTGTAGGAACCTCCAGAAAATTCATACATCGTACCAATGTACTCTTACCTGCCCCCGACATACCGATAATTCCATATATATCACCGGAATCGATATTCAGGTTCACATCCTTCAAAGCCTCGACCACGCCATCTTTCGTGTCAAAAGACTTCCGGACCTTCTCAATCACAATCCCAGACATCTCATTCTCCCTCTCTCTTATTCCCCGCTCCGTTGAGCATGAACATACTATACCACTACACTTCCAAATATGCCAATTCATAATATCTAGCACCAGCTATAGTTTAAAACTATATTTTTATCGCTTTACCACATTAAATTCTATATCTCCTGGATTTATTTAATTATCTTTGTGAGAATAACCTACTAAACTACGAGGATTTTCAGAAGCATATCGCAGATATGGACGGTTCCGTTGCCTCCGCCCGGGACAAGATTGATGAAATCGGCCAGCAGATACAGACGAAACAGCTGATCAAAAAACAATGCTCCGCTTACCGCGCTTTCAGGGAAATCGTAGAAAATGAAAAAAATACCTAAAATCCTGCCCTCTATCGCGGACAACATCAGAAAGAGTATGAGCTTCACATTACCAGCAAAGAGGCCCTGAAGGAGCTCGGCGTAAAGGCTCTGCCAAAGCCGGAGAAACTGGACGCACAGATTGAAAAATTAGAAGCTGAACAGGCCACCGCCCGAGACGAATGGAAAAAACTCCGGAAACAGCAGGATATCCATCTTCACTCTGAAAATGTTGAGGAGCAGATACCGTCTGCGCCTGATATTTCCCAGAACCAGGAGACGCTCCATCCAGCATTTGCTTCAAGAAGCAACGCTGTTGTTAAAAATAATAATCACGAAAAATCATAACGTATTTGTATCAAAAGAAGGAGAAAATTTCAACATAACTATTGGAAAAAGGATTAAGATATGCAGAAAATTCAGAGCTATGACCGGTAATCAACTTGGCCGCGCCATCGGTCTGAACAAAGCCTTCGGCACAAGAATTACTCAATACGAAACGAATGCCCGGATTCCCAGACCGGAAATTTTAAAAAAATTGCAGATGTTCTTAACATTAGTCTGCTTTCAATCTCACCGCTCTTCGGAGACATGCCGGAGGAATTTATGGAAATCCTGTTCTGGCTGGATGAAGAATTCTGGATTGCCTTTTCCCACCGCCATACACTTCCATCACGCATATTAATCGGAATCAGGACTTTCTCACCGGCATGAGCAGCAATCGTACTTTTCCTTAAGATCATCTCATCCGTATCAATGTAATTGTGGATAGTATGAAATACCTTCTGGCACTTCATTCTTATCTTTTCCAAAACACTCTCCACCATTTCTTCACGGTTCTAGCAGGCAAAGCTCTGGCATATCTCTACATCATGCAGATAATCATCCGGATAGTTTCCATACTGACCGATCCCCGCTACATAAACCGCTGCCCATATATAGTCTTTCTTTAGTATTTCCCGTTTTTTTTTAAACACCATTTACCATACATTTATCAAATAAACAAATGCAGGAAGTAGATTCTAAAAACTCTACTTCCTGCATCTGTCATTTTTATCTTATATCCATTTTACAATTTTGCATATAAAGCATTAATTTTCGCCCGAGTAGCAGGTCCAATAATTCCGTCAACGGATAAACCATTTGCTTTCTGAAATTTGCAAACAGCGTTATATGTTCCCTGTCCAAAAATTCCATCTGCGCCAGAGGAACCACAACTGTACCCTAAAGCAATAAGTTTTTTCTGCATATTTTTCACATCAGTTCCGCTTGAGCCCATAGACAGATTTGTGCCGGAACTACTTCCTCCTAAATTTGAATATGCGGAATTTATTTTAGATCGTGTCGTAGGCCCAATAACACCATCCACCGTCAAGCCATGGTCTCTCTGAAAATTGCAAACGGCATTATATGTTCCCTGTCCGAAAGACCCATCTGCACCTGAGGAACCACAACTATAGCCTAATGCAATAAGCTTTTTCTGCATATCCTTCACATCAGTTCCACTTGAACCCATAGAGAGGTTTGTGCTGGAACCAGATCCACTTCCATATGCCGGTCTGCAAAACGAAGCCTTGGGAGAACCAACAGTACGATTAGTTGTTCTTACCTGATCTTTAGAATTTCCATCAATTGTTACATACGTATTTCCGCTGACTGACTTAACAATACCAACATGACCATAAGTTCCCCCCGCAGACGTAGTAATAATTGCGAGGTCTCCGACCTTCGGGCTTGAATAAACACGTCCTAATGAATTATAATATCTCCAAATTTCATAGACAGATGCTGTTTTTCCGCCTCCATAAAAAATGCTAGATGCGCCGGAATGTTTAAACACCCACCATACGAACACTGCACACCACGGATAAGCATCACCATTTACCGCCTTTCCATAATACTCCGTATTGTACTTTACGTTGTTATTGCCGGTTTCTTTTACTCCAATCTCATTGCTCGCTGTTTTGATAATTGTACTCGCTGTTGCCATATTATATTACCTCCGTTTTTTATTTGTGATAACCGGTTATCTGTCTTATATAAAGTAACTTACAGGCGAAATGTAAACCATTATTTTCATTAAAAACAAATATTCAAAAATAACCGAAATTCTACTCATTTCTAAAACATATTTCGATAAGTCAAAATTACAATTTTCACACTTTAATTGATATAATATTCAACAACTAAACAAGGAGGCCATTTAACCATGAATAATGTAAAAATTCTATGTATCGCAGGCAGTATCGTACTCGGTAGTATATTGCTATCCGGACAAGCTTTTGGCAAAGCCCCCTCAGATCTAATCACCCTTTCCGCCCCTAAGGAGCCTGAGGGGCAACATGTATCTTATGATATAGATGGTTCCGGCTCTTATTATGACAGTGAGTCAGATACAACTTACTATTTTGTCAAGGGGATTGTCACTTTTTATTCTAATCATACCAAAACCTTTTCACTGACTTCCGACGTCGGTGAAACTTATGAGTTACCGGCAGATACGGATATTAATATAACCGACTATCTCAACACAGAAGCACATATATGGTACTCAGAAGACTCTCAAAAAAACTTAAAATTACTTGTGTTCTCTCCTCAAATTTTTTGGGAACATATTAATGAGCTGGAATCAGATGAACAAATTCCGGATGGTGCCACAGAAATCGATGGGACTCTTTCAAAATATATCTCTTTCTGGTTAACAGAAGATAAAATAGATGTTACTCTCTTATTTGTTGAGGACAACGATGGAAACACTCATATATATGCAGAGGATAACACATGCAATAATTGTAATAGTTCTGTTTTTGGCAAAACAATCGGCGACTATATCAAGTTATATGAAGATATGCATTTAAATTCTCAAGTATATGATGATTTTAATGTTGCATATCTTATATCAGAAGCATCATCTTGACTTACCCAAATGTCTGGTTGAGAACCTGATGTTTTTTACATCAAACATATCATATATTTTAAATGCCGCAGCCAATATTTTCAAAGGCTGCGGCATTTTTGACTTAATTTTTCTTTCAAACATGTTGCTTCTTCTTTTGACTGCTGCAAATATGTTTATGTCACAAATTCAAGCAATATTCAGCACTTACTATTTATGTAAAAAATCATTTCAGAAATTGATATATTTTTTTCTTTTCTCTGTTTACATATTGACGGCTAAAGTGTAAGAAAGATGCGATTTCACTATCTGACCACCCTAAAATCAAGTATTTTAAAATATCCCTTTGGTTTGAAGTCATTTTTAAGGTTATATTTTTCAGATCAAATGCTAATTCCACAGATGAATAATCCGCTCTATAGCTTTCTTGTAAATCACCTTCATTATCCATATATGCACATTCGTATTTTTCTTTTTTTAAGTTTCTCTTGCAAAGATGAGCAAATTTATATTTCACTGAATTGGTAATGAATTTCAAGCACTGATAATCGTCTTCACAAGTGGCGATTGTTTTTACTGCTTCTATAATTGCCAAATTCAATTCTTGAGTTGCGTCATCCCAATCTAGAAAGAATATTTTTTTGCATATGATTTTACTAAAGGTTCCATTATGCAAAGTAAGCTTTGCATGTATTTTGAATCATTTTTTGCCTGTATAACCAAATCTTTATATCCCTGCATCATATACCCTTTTATTTTTTAAAGAGTATCTGGGCATAAAAATGTAAACTTATTTTTTATTTTTTTGTTCAGAATCAAAGGTTTCTTATATCTATAAAAAAAGGAATATTGTATTTAAACAATATTCCCAATTTCCATCCTGCATATAATCCTCACTACAGAAGCTATATATTTTACAGCTGCTTCCCGCCATCATTACCAAAAATACTTTCAAAATCTATTTTTACAATCTTTTTTGGGTTATTCTTATTATTTTTACTCATCAAAATATTCCTGATACCAGAACAAAAACGCCAGCACCGTCCAGATTTTCCGGCTGTTGTCCTTCTTTCCCGCGTGATGCTCCTCCAGAAGCGCCGTCAGCTTTTCCGTGTGGAAATACTGACGGGATATGGGGCTTTGAAACATTTTTTTAACTCTCCCGTACCAGTCGTCGTCCCGCAGCCAGACACGGACAGGCACCGGAAATCCCAGCTTTTTCCGCGCGGCCGTGTCTTCCGGGATGTATTTCCGGGCCACCTTCCTAAACAGATACTTCGTCTTTCCGTGGGCAAATTTTGCCTCCGGCGGAAGTGTCCGGACAGCCTCGAACACATCCCGGTCCAGGAAGGGCACGCGCACCTCCAGCGAATGGGCCATGCTCATGCGGTCGGTTTTCTGCAAAATATCCCCGGCCAGCCAGTATTTCAGGTCGATGTTCTGCATTTTCTCCGGGTCGGAAAGCCCGGCGGCTTCTTCATAAGTCTTTCGCAGAAACTCCTGACAGGACGGCGTGTCGGTCGGATTTTTCAAAAGCTCCCGGCGCTCCTCGTCGGTGAAAATATGGGCGTTCCCGATAAACCGTTCCTCCACCCGTTGGCCGGCCCGGATCAGAAAGCTCTTGCCGCGGCGGTCCGGCAGTTTTTTCGCCTGCCGGGAAACCGCACGCCGGATCTTTTCAGGAATCCAGGCCACTTTCTGAAGAGCCAGAGGCTCCCGGTAGATATTATAACCGCCAAATAGTTCGTCCGCACCCTCCCCGGAGAGCACCACCTTCACATAACGAGACGCCTTGGCAGCCAAAAAATACATGGCGACGGCAGAAGCATCACCGCTGGGCTCGTCGAGGGCGTACATTACCTTTGGAAGCACATCCCAGAACTCCTTTTTCCCGATAGTATGCATGTGATAAGAAAGATGCGCATACCGGGCCACCTCCCTGGCCCTGTTTTCCTCGTTGTAGCCGCTGTTCCCATCCAGAAATCCCACCGTAAACGCCATTTTTGCCCCGGACAACACGGCAATAAAACCCGAATCCACACCGCCGGACAAGAAAGTTCCCACTTCCACATCACTGACCATATGGCGGCGGACGGATTTTTTAAGCACGCTCTCCAGTTTTTTCTCCATATCCGCCAGCGAACACCCCGCCTCGGGCTGTAGCTTCGGCTGAAAATATCTGCAGATTTCATACTTTCCCTGGCGGTAAAACAGCATACAGCCCGGCGGAAGGCGGTAGATTCCCTCAAAAAAAGTTTCCTCCAGCACGGAATACTGAAAAGAAAGATACTGCTCCAGCGCCCGTTCATTCAACTTTTTCGGGACGCCCGGGAACTGCAGGATGCTCTTAATCTCCGACGCAAACACGAAATTTCCATCCACCACTGTGTAAAACAACGGCTTGATTCCGAAAAAATCCCTCGCCAGCATCAGTTCTTCTTTTTTCTCATTCCAGACGGCGAAGGCAAACATTCCACGAAGCTGCTCCACAAACGCCGGACCATAAGCCTCAAGACCATTCACCAGCGTCTCCGTGTCCGAGCGGGTGACAAAAAGAATCTTCTTTTCCCGTTCCATCTGCTCCCGCAGTTCCTGGTAATTATAGATTTCTCCGTTAAACACCACTGTCAGGTTCTGACTGCTGCTTTTCATAGGCTGCAGGCCGCCTTCCAGGTCGATGATACTCAGGCGGCGAAATCCAAGGGCCACGCTGTCATTTACAAAACTGCCCTGCGCATCTGGACCTCGATGTACCAGCTTTTCCTTCATTTTTTCCACAATCTCTCTTTTGTTCTTTTTCTTTCCGAAAAATCCACAAATTCCGCACATGCTTTTCTCCATCTCGTATAATAAGTTTGTAAGCAAGAGAAATCTCTTACAGACTTATTTCTTTTTATGGTATAGAGGTAAGGACATCTAAGAGGTATTCCCCTCATCCCATTCCCATCTATACAGTCAATAGTTACATTGACATATCGTTTATCCTTGTTGTCAACCTTTACTTCTTTATTTTACCTCATATAACACCCCATAATATATTTCTGGCACTAACAACACCTAAAAGTCTTCCAACAGTAACAACTGTCTCATTTTCATTCTCAAAAGTCATTGCGCAGTAGCATACGGTACAGCCCAAGGGCTTTTTTCGTTTTCAGCCATCAAATTTGCTCTTCATCACTTGCCGAACATGAATCCTGCTTTTGCACTTCTGCTCATTGGATTTCACGGCACTTTTTTGTCAAAAATCTTGATTAGCGGTTTACATTTTGAGACTATTTTTCTCCTTATAAAATGAATTTGCAAATTCCAAAATTTCAAAAGGAGAAAAAACACAATGACAGATCATGAAAAACTTGTAATGCGAAATATTATTTATGCAGTGGAAACTGGCGGACAAGTATATGGACAAAAGGACTATGCTGATTTTACGGAAGCATATACCAACAGTTCTGCGGAACATGCGATCACAATCGGTGCCGGACAGTGGTATGGCAATGAGGCTCGTACACTTCTTCTTAAGATTAAAACTACTGATGCCGCAACTTTCAGCAAGTATGATACGGCCGGTGTCGCGGCGGATCTTAATAAAACAGACTGGTCAAACTATCAGCTCTCAAAAACCTCGGCAAAAGCGAAGGCAATTGTACATATTATCAATTCAACAGTTGGTCATCGCTGCCAGGATCAGCTTATGGATGGACAGATGGAAACTTATGTGAAGGAAGCAGCTTCTCTGGGCGTTACAGCAATGGATGCCAAAATGATGTGTGCAAATTTTCGCCATCAGGGTGGACTTTCTGCGGTGAAAAGGATTCTTGCCAAGACTACAAAGCCTTACACACTGGATCATCTTTATACTGCCTGCCAGACAGATACCGGAAATCAGGTCGGAGCATATAAGAGCCGACAGAAAATGGTATATAATGCATTAAAGACCTATATCACTAATTATAAGGTGACAGCATCCGATGCAATTCAGGCAGCGATAAATATTGCAAAAGCAGAAATCGGTTATCGTGAGAAAGCATCGAATGCAAATCTTGACAGCAAGACCGCAAATGCAGGAACCGCTAATTATACAAAGTATTGGCGGGATGTTGCACCAGAATACCAGGGTCAGGCATGGTGTGCCTGCTTTATAAGCTGGGTATTTATGAAAGCCTTTAACAAGTCGAAGGCTTCGGAATTATTAAAGCATTGGCCGTATATAAGTGTTCCAAACATTTCAACCAAATTTACCAATTATTCTACGCCGAAAGCTGGAGACATCGTAATGTATCATAATGGGTCGGTATTTAATCATACTGGACTTGTTATTGCTGTTAGTGGTAATTCTTATACTACCATTGAAGGCAATACAAATGACGGTTCCGGTGTGGTAGCTGAAGGGATCGGCGTATATCAGAGAAACCGTACATTGAGTGCGTCCTCCGGTACAAGATTCGCCAGGCCGGATTATAGTATTATTAATTCCATTAATAACTCTGGCGAAACAACAACTCCTTCTACCTGGACAACGAAAAGCACTGGGGTATGTACTGGAGATGGCGTTTATGTACGTCAGACGCCAGGCGGAGCCATCATGGGTACGGTATCAAAGGGAACCAGCCTTGAGCTAGATGGAACCAACTCTGGTGTATGGGTTCATGTGAAAGTGTCTGGAATCGGAATCGGTTATATGCATCAGGATTATGTAGGCAAAGGAACTGCTTCCACAGGTTCCTCCGCAGTTAAAACAGCTCAGACTGCATTGAACTCAAAGTTCAAAGCCGGATTGACTGTAGACGGTATCTGGGGATCTGCGAGTCAGAAAGCATATATTAAAGCAATCCAGACTGCACTTAATTCCGTATACGGCACTGGCCTTACAACCGATGGCATCTGGGGAACAAACACATCCAATGCCTGTGCTGCTCATGTGCTTTCAGAAGGGGCCAATAACCTTTATGTCGGAGTTCTGCAGATTGGTCTTTATGCTCATGGTATTACCCTGAATAACGGGATTGATAATGCCTTTGGAGCCGCCACAAAGCAAGGTGTGAAAAAATTCCAGACTTCTAAGAGATTAACTGCGGATGGAATTGCGGGAAGAGATACTTTTGCAAAGCTTGCAGGTGTTTAACGATTTTTGAACATGCGCCTGACGAGCGCACCTGAGAAAAAGGCGCTGCATATGCAGTGCCTTTTCCGAGAAAATGCGAGAAAATCTAATATTCACTGGGAGAGGTATCTTCAAAATCTTCGTTTTCCGATTCACTCACATCAGGTACATATTCGTCGGTCATTTTCTGCGCTTCCTCTAATGTACTGGAAGGTAAATATTCCTCCCCATCACTCGTAAGCATGATTACTATATTAACGTTATTCTGACTATAATACTCCAGGTCAACATTCAGTCCGGATCGTACAGCACTCCCATTAGCTATATTCAGGACGGCGTTTTCTATATTAAAAACCATATTATAATAATTTCCTGATTCGCCCACTTCTACTGTTATCGTATTTTCATCGGAATACAGAATATTACCAGTGATATATTGGATATCATAAGTTTCTTCCTGTGCAGATTCCTGATCTGCGGGATCTCCCTGGCTTTGGTAAATTTCCGCTTCTGCGTTATTTCCAGACTGTTGATTCTGCACACTGTCTCCTGGATTTGCTGCCACAGCTGTGGGCGTTGGCTTCCTGGTAACAGCCGTAGTAAGATTTGGAATAAACTTTACAGCATCCTTACCACTTTCGCTTTCCGTTTGCGCGGATTCGTTGCTTCCTGACAATTCACATCCTGTCAGGGTCACCGTGATACCTGTCAATATCACAAAAAACACTTTCAGAATCTTTTTTCTCATTTTTTATCCTTTCTTTTTTACTTTTTACAATTTTTATTTTACTCTAAATAACTTCCCATTACCTATTTCTGGCACTAATAACACCTAAAAGTCTTCCAACAGAAATCGGACATGTTTTCAATCTGGAATTAAACCATAAATACCGTACCCAAGAGCAGATGCGCAGATTGCTAAAATATTAAAAAAATTTTTATCATGTCTAAATCGGACGAATATACCACATGCAGACAAAATACGGGAAGCCTTGATTTTACTGGCTTCCCGTTAGTTTTGGTGTCAAACTTGAGTGGCGACCTTCACACTCAAAAAAGGGCGCTACCCAACCAGGCGAATACGCAAAGTTAATACACTCCTCCACACCACAATCCCGGCGCTCCAAAAAAGGAAGCGCAAGGGTGGAGTCCAGAGGAGGGACAGCGCTTTCTGTCCTTCCTCTGGGAACCTTCCGTCCCGGAAAGAGTTTATTTAAAATATTCCACACCAGACTCGAATATTTTAATATCCTGCTCCCCATAGATATTAATGGCAACTCCGTCCCCGCGACGTTCGCTATGTGCCATCTTACCAAGGATACGTCCATCCGGGCTGGTAATACCTTCAATGTTCATATAAGAACCATTGACATTCCACTCTTCATCAACACTGAGCTGTCCATCCGGAGTTACATACTGTGTTGCAACCTGTCCGTTTGCAAACAGTTTCTGCAGCCATTCTTCATTTGCAACGAAACGTCCTTCACCATGTGAAGCCGGGTTACAGTATACACCGCCAAGCTGTGCTTTCTGCAGCCATGGAGATTTATTACTTACAACTTTTGTATAAACCATCTTGGAAATATGACGTCCAATGGTATTGAATGTCAGTGTCGGAGAATCTGCCTTCTGTCCGCAGATTTCGCCATACGGTACAAGACCAAGTTTGATCAGTGCCTGGAAACCATTGCAGATACCAAGTGCAAGACCGTCACGCTCATTGATCAGTTTCATAACAGCTTCTTTGATCTTCGCATTCTGGAATGCAGTTGCAAAGAATTTCGCAGAACCATCCGGTTCGTCACCTGCGGAGAATCCGCCCGGGAACATGATGATCTGTGCCTGATCGATTGCTTTCTCAAAAAGCTCTACAGAGTCATGGATATCTTCAGCAGTCAGGTTCTTGAATACTTTTACATCCACCTCTGCACCTGCACGCTCGAATGCACGTGTGCTGTCATACTCGCAGTTTGTTCCAGGGAATACAGGAATAAATACACGAGGTTTTGCAACTTTGTTCTTGCATACATAGATGCTGTCTGCACGATAAAGCTTCTCATCTCTGTCAGCTGCCTCTTTATCATTCTCAGAAGAAACTGTCTTAAATACTTTTTCCAGAGTACCTTTCCATGCATTTTCAGCTTCGTCTACAGTGATCACTGTATTTCCATAGGAGAAGTTACCGTCAGCAGTTACTTCACCGATCACTGTATAAGTGATGGAAAGCTCTCCAACCTTACTATCCGGAACTTCCAGGATAATATCACCAAATCCAGGTGCAAAGAAATCTCTCGGATCAAGGTTATTCTCGATTTTCACGCCCATGCCATTACCAAATGCCATCTTTGCAACTGCAGCTGCAATACCATGGCGGTCAAGTGCATAAGCAGAAACAACTTTGCCGTCCTGCATATCTTTATGAAGTTTTTCATACTGATCCATGATTCCTGCATAATCCGGCAGATCATACTGATTCTTCGGTGCACGAAGCCATACCAGTTTGTTTCCTGCTTTCTTTAATTCCGGTGTAATCACATCCTGGATCTTCGCAACGTCAACAGCGAAAGATACCAATGTCGGAGGTACATCAATATCATTAAATGTACCGGACATACTGTCCTTACCACCGATAGATGGAAGTCCAAATCCCATCTGTGCTGCATAAGCACCGAGAAGTGCTGCGAAAGGCTGGCTCCATCTCTTAGGATCTTCTGTCATACGACGGAAGTATTCCTGGAATGTGAAACGGATTTTCTTATAGTCACCACCTGTAGCCACGATTCTTGCAACGGACTCTGTCACTGCATAAGCAGCTCCGTGATATGGGCTCCAGGAAGATAAATACGGATCAAAGCCATAGCTCATCATGGTTACAGTATCTGTTTTACCATTCTTTACCGGAACCTTTGCTACCATGGACTGAGTCTCTGTGAGCTGATATTTACCACCGTATGGCATAAATACACTGCCTGCTCCGATAGAACCATCGAACATTTCCACAAGTCCCTTCTGAGAGCATACATTTAAGTCTGCCAGAGTTTCCATCCATTTAGCTTTTACATCAGCTACATCCGGGCGCTCTTCAAAGAGATTGCCTTCTTTGTTAGGGATTTCTACTTCTACAGTTGTCTCCTGATGTGCACCGTTAGTGTCAAGGAATGCACGGGAAATATTTACAATTTCTTTTCCTCTCCATACAAGTACCAGACGAGGATCCTCTGTTACAACTGCAACCGGAATTGCCTCCAGGTTCTCTTCATTTGCATAGCCAAGGAAAGTATCTACATCTTTCGGGTCAACTACTACAGCCATACGTTCCTGAGATTCGGAGATTGCGATCTCAGTTCCGTCAAGACCTGCATATTTCTTCGGAACCTTGTCAAGATCTACCCTCAGACCTGCTGCCAGCTCACCGATAGCAACGGAAACACCGCCTGCACCAAAGTCATTACATTTCTTGATAATATGGCTGACTTCTTCACGGCGGAACATACGCTGGATCTTACGCTCAGTAGGAGCATTACCTTTCTGAACCTCAGCGCCGCACACTTCGATAGAAGCTTCTGTATGAACCTTGGAAGAACCGGTAGCACCACCGATACCGTCACGTCCTGTACGTCCTCCAAGTAAGATAATGATATCTCCCGGATCAGAATTCTCACGGATAACCGCACGTCTGGGAGCAGCACCCATAACAGCACCGATCTCCATACGTTTTGCCACATAATTTGGATGATAAACTTCTTTTACATAGCCTGTTGCAAGACCGATCTGGTTTCCATAGGAGCTGTAGCCATGAGCTGCGCTTCTTACCAGTTTCTTCTGCGGAAGTTTACCCTTGAGAGTTTCTTTTACAGAAACAGTAGGATCTGCTGCACCTGTTACACGCATTGCCTGATATACATAAGTACGTCCTGAAAGCGGGTCACGGATTGCACCGCCAAGGCAGGTAGCTGCACCACCGAATGGCTCGATCTCAGTAGGATGGTTATGTGTCTCATTCTTGAAGTTGATCAGCCATTCCTCTTCTTTACCGTCTACGTCTACAGGAACTACAATACTGCAGGCATTGATCTCATCAGATTCTTCCTGATCAGCAAGCTTTCCTTCTGCTTTCAGTTTCTTCATAGCCATCAGAGCCAGGTCCATCAGGCAGACAAATTTGTCCTTACGGCCTTTGTAAAGTTCTTCTCTGTCAGCAAGATATTTCTTGTAAGTATCTACGATCGGTGCTTTGTAATCACCTTCGTCAAATTTTACATCTGTCAGTTCTGTGGAGAAGGTTGTGTGACGGCAATGATCAGACCAGTATGTATCAAGTACACGGATTTCTGTCATGGACGGGTCACGTTTCTCTTCTTCTTTGAAATAATGCTGGATATGCTGGAAATCCTTGAATGTCATGGCAAGATTTAAAGAATCATAAAGTTCCTTTAATTCTGCTTCCGGCATTTCCTTAAATCCGTCAAAAATCTTAACATCTTCGGGTTCCGGGAAAACAGTTACCAGTGTTTCCGGTTTCTGCAGACCTGTCTCACGGGAATCTACAGGGTTGATGCAGTGATGCTTGATAGCATCAAATTCTTCATCTGTGATAGTTCCTTCAATTACATAAGTAGTTGCGGAACGAATGATAGGCTGTGCGTTCTCATCCAGGAACTGTACACACTGAACAGCAGAATCTGCTCTCTGGTCAAACTGTCCCGGTAAAAATTCTACAGAGAAGATGCGGGAGCCTTCTGCTGCCTCAAAATTCTCCAGATATAAATCATCTACAGGTGGCTCTGCAAAAACAGTTTTGCATGCTTTATCAAAAACTTCATCAGAAATATTTTCTACATCATAGCGGATCAGCACACGTACTGCTGTTACGGATTTAATTCCCAGATAGCTGCTGACCTCATGTTTTAATTCCTTTGCCTGTACAGCGAAGGCCGGTTTCTTTTCTACATAGACACGTCTTACGTTACTCATAGAAACTCCTTTCTTATGTATGCATTGTTTTAAAAATGCTTTAAAAGCACCTTGCAGCCCGACTCCAGTGAACCTGCTGCTTGAACTATTGCTTTCTTTATAGTATCATAGGAAATATCATTAGTAAAATTAATATATCTTATATTTTTTATTAATGTAACTAATTAGTTACTGTTCACTGGTAATATCCCGCGAGGTGTTTTCTGTGAGCGAAGGTCACAGAAAACCCGAGATATACCGCGCGAATTTATGCGATTAGCATAAATTCTGTGCATCGCGAAGCGTGTTACTGAGAACGGAGTGAACAGTAACACTAATTAATCACTATCCGTGAAATGTTTTGGAATGAATATGCTAAAATCCAGAGACATACAAGCTCTAAAGTTCCATTGCTGCCGACCATTTGTATCATCACATTATTTTATGAAAGGATTTATTTCTATGGATATTAATCTTGAACTATACAAAGTATTCTACTATGTTGCCACCACCCTCAGCTTCTCAGAGGCCTCCCGCCAGCTTTTTATCTCCCAGTCAGCAGTCAGCCAGTCCATTAAAACTCTGGAAAAAAAGCTAAATCATCCTCTTTTTATCCGCAGTACCAAGAAAGTATTGTTAACTCCTGAAGGAGAACTTCTGCTCCAACATGTAAAACCGGCTCTCCAACTTCTGGACGAAGGGGAATCTCTCCTGTCCGGAGACAATCTGCTGAAAGGCCAGCTGCGTATTGCTGCCAGCGATACGATCTGCCGGTATTTTCTCATTGATTATCTGCAAAAATTCCATCAGACCTATCCTGATGTCCGCATTAAAGTCACAAACAGTACCTCCATCGGCTGTGCAGAGCTTCTGGAAAAGGGTCAGGCAGATCTGATTGTATGCAACTGTCCCAATTCCAGGCTTGGCAGTCATTTTCAGACACGTGTGCTGAAAGAATTCCACGATGTATTCGTTGCCAATACGGATTACTTTCCTGTACACACTGTTCAGACCGAACTGCAGGAGCTTCTGAACTATCCAATCCTGATGCTTTCCCCCAAAAGTACCACCAGTGAATATCTGCGAGAGGCATTCACAGCCCATAATCTCAAGCTTCTTCCTGAAGTAGAGTTAAACAGTAATGACCTGCTTCTGGATCTGGCACGGATCGGACTGGGAATTGCCTGCGTTCCTGATTATATGTTAAAAGAAAATGATCAGCTGACACCGCTCATGTTAAAGGAGCCTCTTCCCGGACGTCAGCTTGTACTTGCTCAGCATGACAGTCTTACTGTCTCTCAGGCTGCTGAACGCTTTATTGAAATGTTTACTTCCTTATAATAAAAGAAGTCCTCACTCAGTACTGAAACAACAATTTTCATAATCGCGTTTCCTACTGAATGAGAACTTCTTATTATTTTTCTGTTCTGCTTTTCAATCTGAAGTCCGGCAGATATTCGCAATCTGCTTCGCTAATTGATCAACTTTCTTATTTCGGCATTACAGCCAGCGCATCAGTAATATACTGATTGTCGATTGCTGCAAAGAATCCGCCGTCTGCCTTGGTTGCATAATCCATATCAATCGGCATTTTTCCAAGTACAGGAACCTTCAGTTCTGCTGCGATTTCATCAATATGGCTCTCACCAAAGACTTTGATCTCTTTTCCGCAGTCCGGACATTTCACATAGCTGTAGTTCTCTACGATTCCAAGTACCGGTATCTTCATCATCTCAGCCATATTAAAGGCTTTCTTAACGATCATCTTAACCAGATCCTGAGGTGATGTTACGATCACGATTCCTTCGATCGGCAGAGACTGAAATGCTGTAAGCGGAACATCACCTGTTCCAGGAGGCATATCCACAAACAGATAGTCTACGTCGCCCCAGATAACATCTGTCCAGAACTGTTTTACCATATTTGCAAGAACCGGACCTCTCCAGATTACAGGAGTATCCTCTGTAGGAAGCAGAAGGTTGATGGACATTACCTTGATCCCGTTTTTTGTGATCATCGGGTAGATACCTTCATCATTTGCCATTGCTGCACCCTTTAATCCATACATTTTCGGAATGGACGGTCCTGTGATATCCGCATCCAGGATACCGACTTTGTATCCCTGTGCTGCCATCATGTTTGCCAGAGAGCCTGTTACGAAGGATTTACCAACTCCACCCTTTCCGCTGACAACCCCGATCACATGTTTTACATTTGACTGAGCATTCATTTCTGCCTGAAAGCTCTGCTGTTTCTTGCTGCTTGAACAACCTTCGCAGCTTGCTTTGTCGCATGAAGTGTTGTTACATTCTTTTGCCATAATTAATCTTCTCCTTTATATTTACGCACTGCTGTACTGACAAAATATTGTTACTGTTCACTCCGTTCACAGTAACGTAGCCAAAATTCATTCCAGATTGCCTACGGCAATGGAATTTTGGCTTGTATGTCTCGGGATTTTGGCATATTCATGCCAAAACACCTCGCGGGATAGTGGTGTGTGAACAATAACAAAATATTCTCTATTGCCAGTGTGGAGCGTGTCTGAAAAATCATTCCCACAAATTGTGACGCACATCTTGCGTAAAGCATTTTTCAAACAAGCTCCAGAGTACGCATATTACTTTACAAATCTGTCAATTGCTACCTCAAGTTCTTTAATTGCCTCTTTATCACCATGTTCCACTGCATCTACGATACAGTGTTCGATATGATCCTGCAGAATGATCTTACCTGTATTATTGATAGCAGATTTCACTGCTGAAAGCTGTATCAGAACTTCCGCACAGTCTCTTCCGTCCTCTATCATACGTTTGATAGATTCCATATGTCCGATTGCTCTGGACATACGATTCAGCACTGCCTTTGTATGCGCATGACTGTGATGATGCCCATGCTCCCCATGAGAATGTTCAACTACCGTCCCATCCTCCAGTACATGCGTATGTGTCTTTTGTTCCTCGGCCATAACATTCCCCTTTCTCTTTCAGAATATCCGATTCTTTACCGCTTATCTGTCTTTATATCCTCACACACTGTCTGTGGCTTTCCTGCTTACAGCACTTCCGTACAGCGTAAATGATATTATACCACATTTGTCAAATTTCTGTAAAGGAGCAACGCTGTTTTATTTGTGAAGTCGTAATATCAAAAATAATGGTTCCATCCTCCAGGACAGTTTTTTCATAGGAAACTTCTTTTCCTTTGAATTTATTTCTGATATATTCTTCCGGATCCTCAAGTTCCAGCTCTTCCACAAAAACATCACGCATCTGATTCCGCGGACATTTATTAAAAATTTCCCATATCAGTTCATATTCTTTCATTATATTCCATCTCCAGTCCGTCAGACGGATATTTGCAATCCGTTTCACTATTTTAGTCCCAGCTCGCTGCTTATTTTTTCGCAGCCTCTTCGGCTGATTTACGGCAATCCGCACAGAGTGTCCTGTGATTTTTCTCAACCAGTCTGAGACTATTATAATTATTTTTAGATTTTTTGTCAAAAATAATTGCATGAAGACGAATTATAGCGTATCATAGTCTATAATTATCAAAACAGCAATGTTACTGTTCATTTTGCAGCCTGATGTTTTTTTTGAATTCTGCATATTCACAGTAACTGTAACTATTCAGTACTTTCGGGAAGCAGTGTACCGGATAGTTACCGACAGCTACAAACTAATTACATATATAAAGGAGAGAAATCTATGAAGCTTTTAAAAGACCGAATTCTTAAGGATGGAGTTGTAAAACCGGGAAATATTTTAAAAGTAGACAGTTTCTTAAATCATCAGATGGATATTACCCTCATCAATGAAATCGGCAAAGAATTCAAACGCCGCTTCTCCGACTGTCCAATCACTAAAATCCTTACAATTGAAGCATCCGGTATCGGTATCGCCTGTATTGCTGCACAGTACTTTGATGTACCTGTAGTTTTTGCCAAGAAAGCACAGAGCGTGAATCTGGATGGAGAAATGTATACAACTAAAGTAGAATCTTTCACTCATAAGAAAGTATATGATGTGATCCTTTCCAGGAAGTTTCTCGGATCTGAAGATCATGTACTTCTGATTGATGATTTCCTTGCTAACGGATGTGCACTTCTCGGCCTGATCGATATTGTTAAGAAATCAGGGGCAACTCTTGAAGGAGCCGGTATTGTTATTGAGAAAGGATTCCAGCATGGCGGTCAGGAGATCCGCGATATGGGAATACGTCTTGAATCTCTTGCCATTGTTGATTCCATGACAGACGATTCCTTAACCTTCAGAGATTAACTATAAAAGGATGGGAAAACCCATCCTTTTTTTGTTCTATGAATTCTTTATTTTTTCTGATCTGATGTTTTCTCCACTTTTGAGTTATCTTCGGAATCATAGATCAGATTTTCTCTCGTTTCACCTTCTGATTTATCTTCTGTTTCAGGAGTTGGTGTCACTTCTTTTGAATCTTCCTCTGAGGCTGTCTTTAATGTCACTTTCGGCACAGGTGTTGCCTCTGGCGCAGGTGTCACCTCCGGTGTCGGTGTGGGATCAGGAGCGATCTCATCTTCCGTATAAGTTCCGTTATCCACAAGGATCTGATAATTATCCTTGTCGATCATCTGTGCTCCACATGTAAAAGTTCCCACAATCTTTACTCCGTTATCATACTGTGAATAATCTTTTACGTCAACTTTCTCTCCTGTCAGATAGTCAATGGCCATCTGTGCTCCGCCCTTAGCCAGTTCCTTACGATCCATAAACATGGTAAATGACATTTTACCTGCTGCAATATCCTTTACTGCCTGTGCCTCACTGCCATATCCTGTGATCATCGGCCATTCATCACTTCCTGGTTCCAGACCACTGTCATTTAAAATTTCCTCTGCAGCATAAGCAAATCCGTCATATGCAGTACAGATAATATCCGGAGCCTTCTCCTCTGCATAAAACTCACTTATAATCGAATCAAGTTTTGTCTTTGCAGATGTCTCGCTCCATCTCATGATTCCTGTATCATCAAATGACGTATTTCCGGATTTACATACAAGTGTTCCATCATCCAGATATTCCTGAAGCCCTTCCTGGATTCCATTACACAGAAACAGTGCAGCATTGTCATCCGGAGATCCCATGAGAAATTCTATTGTATAAGACTTCTTATCCTCTCTGGCTTTATCCAGATCCATTTTTTTGATAATTTCTTTGGCAATATCCTTTCCTATTGCTCTGGTATCATAAGTTACATAATAATTGATATCCGCAGTATCCCGGATCAGACTGTCATAGGAAATAACCGGTATTTCCTGCTCTTTGGCAGTTTTCAGGATATCTGTCAGACCATAGGAATCTACCGGATCAATGATCAGGGCAGAAACCTTCTCATCAATAAATTCCTGAATCTGGGAAATCTGAAGCGCAGGATCGCCGCCGGCATTCTTCACATCTGCCTCATATCCTCCATCTTCAATCTGCGAAGTCATCTCTTCGCTGTCAATTTTTGCATCCTCATCGTCATCAGAAAGAAGCACACCTATCTTTCCGGCAGAAGCTTCCGTTACCTCAGCATCTTCCTCTGATTCATCATCTGAATCTTTTCCTGAAGAATCTCCGTCTTCTTCCTCCTTCACTGATGTCTCTTTATTGTCTTCGTCTGATTTTGCACTGTCTCCTGCCTTGCTACTGTCATCGGCATCAGAAGCATTTTTATTTTCTGCCTCTACTTTTTCACCTTCCTCAGTTACTTCGCCTACGCCCTCTTCTTCTACCTGGGCGCTTTCATTTGCTGCTTCTTTTGCCTCATTCTTCCCGCAGGCAGACAGGAACATGGAGGATACCATTATTCCAAGCAGAATAGCTGTTGCTCTTCTTTTCATAATACGATCCTTTCTGATATCATATTTATTTATCAATTCCCTTATAATCTTTTGCAATGTTCTTCAGATAATCCCGATAGGCAACGGCTGCTTTCTTTGGTTTCAGAATATGTACATTTCTTCCCATAGAAGTCAACCATCCAAAAAATGCCTTATCAACCACAACCTCAACAGTTACAATAAAATTATCCTCCCCCTTTATTTTGCAGAAAATCTCCGAACCAAAGGTACGCTGGATTTTTTTCTTTGTAGAATTCTGACATACAAGCCTGATTTCTTTTATATTCTCTCCTGTTTGGGAGGGTATCGGAGCACTGATCTTTGCAGATGCTTCAGATTCTTTTCCAATCTGTTCCTGCACATTTTCAGATTTCTCTCCTGTTTCGCCATCTGGCTGATGTATTATCGTATTATCCGCTTCTGTTTTATCTGAAGCGGATTTTTCCTCATAATATCCTCCCTCCCGTCCTCTTCTGTAATGTATATCCATTCCAAAATCACGCAGGGTTTCCATATCATCATAAATACTCTTTCGCTCAGCTCGAATCCCCTGTTCTTCCAGTTTTGCCAGAATCTCCTGCATGGTGACAGGCTTTTGGCTGGTTGTCTCAGACAGCATTTTCTGCAGATACAGTATTTTTCCTTTTTGATTACATGATTTCGCCATAATTATCCTCTTACAAATCTGTGGTATATATAGTCATTTGCTTCTTTTTCCTGACTGTCATCTAACGGTGTAAGTTCTGTTTCTTTTCCATACTTTCTTTCCAGTGCATGTTGAATGAGCCAGTCTGCAAGCTGCGGATTCTTCGGAAGTAACGGTCCATGCAGATAAGTTCCTATCACGTTCTTGTATACTACGCCTTCATAACCTGACTTACCGTCATTGCCAGCACCGTAAAGTACTTTTCCCAGTGGTTTGTTATTATTAATGCAGGTTCTTCCTCCATGATTCTCAAATCCAACGATCGGCATATCAAACAGCTCACTTTGCAGAACGATATTCTGGATCAGACGGCCTTCGCCCTGCTCTGTATACAAGTCTACCAGGTCCAGTCCTTTCATGTTTCCCTGATCTGTTTTGTAATACTTCCCAAGTAACTGATAGCCACCGCAGATTGCAATGACAACGCCGTTATCTTCCACATAAGCCTTAAAATCCGGTTGGATTTTCTGTAGCTTCTCACATACGATCATCTGTTCTCTGTCCGAACCGCCACCCAGAAGTACGATATCAAGCTTCGAGAAATCTATTTTATCATCCAGCTCAAACGGTATGGTCTCAGCCTCAATCCCACGCCACTGGCATCTCTTCATCAGACACTGGATATTACCTCTGTCACCGTAAAGATTCAGAAGATCCGGATATAAATGTCCTATTGTAATTTTCATTATTTCTCGCCCTCCAGTCTCTTCAGAATATTTCTGGTACTGAATAATGCTGTATAGTTTACCAGCACATACAGATTCCCTACTCCGTCCTCTACTCTGTCGCGGATTGCTTTCTCAACATCGCCCTCGAGGACAGACGGGATATCCACATATTTCAGCCGCAGACGCATATCCTGACAGCGGATACCGCTTACAGTAATAGATTTCACTGAATCATTTCCGAGAAGATCAAAGTCAACATCCCAGAGCCAGGAAATATCTATTCCATCCTGAGCATTATCATTGATCGCAATAATAATGTCCTTCGGTGCCTGATCCTGCATCACTGCGGAAATATTCTGATTAAATCCCGCCGGATTCTTGGCAAGATTTAAGGTTACTCCTGTTCCCTTAATGCGAAACTGCTCCATACGTCCGTTTTCCGGATTAAATCTGCGGAGCATATCCCCGAAATGCTCTCCCGCAAATCCCGCAGTCCTCACTCCCGCATAAGCTGCCAGTATATTATACACATTATAAAATCCCTTATAATTTGCTACAATGTGTTTTCCTTCTACACAAAAGCTGAGCTGGTCGCCTACCTTTACATCCTCCGCATCAAAATCCGGCTTCGGTCTTGCAAATCCGCATTTTGGACAATAATAATCTCCCAGCTGGCTGTAATGATAAAAACGATATTCCAGTTTTTCACCGCATCGCTTACAGAAACGTCCTTCCCTGATTTCATTTGCCGCAGATTTGATCACCGGTTTACTGATACCATAAGTTACATATGGATTCCCGGAATCCATGGCAAGATATGCGGATAATGCATCATCACCGTTTACAATAATCTGCATCTTCGGAACCTTGCGCATCATTTCTTCCAGAATGTTCATAGTGATATCAATCTCTCCGTATCTGTCAAGCTGGTCGCGGAAAAGATTTGTCAGAAGCATATAGTCCGGTTTGATTCTCGGGAAAATATGTCTGGTGGATGCTTCATCGGCCTCAATACATGCATAGTCCGCATCAATTTTACCATTCCATTTCGAAGCCAGCACAAATGCGGCAACGACTCCATTGAGCATATTGGAACCTGTATGGTTACAGATTACTTTCTGTTCTTCCGCTTCCAGTGCCGCACAGAGCATATTGTTGGTAGTTGTCTTTCCATTTGTACCGCAGGTTGCAAAAATAGCCTTTCGTACCTGTGAGGAAAGCTGTTCCAGAATGTCCGGACAGATCTTAATCGCCACTTTTCCTGCCCAGGTCACACCCTGTCTTCCCATTTTCTTACATACGTATCCTACAAATTTTGCTGCACAGACAGCAATCATTACTCTTATTTTCATTGTGTATGATAATTTCCTTTATAATATAATCTTTGTTATTGACGCTTATTTAAAATTCTTTTTGCTCCTGATATCTTTTCCCTTATTCATCCTAGAGCGTGTCTGAAAAATGCTTTCCGCAAGATGTATGTCACAATTTGTGGGAGATTTTGCCCGGATGAGGGCGTCGTAGCGGGCTACGGCAACCGAATTCGAGCAAAATATACCGCAAAGCGGGGCGTGCAGATTGCGGGAATGATTTTTCAGACACGCTCTAGAACAGCTACAGCTATAATAATCCTCTATGACCATTTCATAATGCCGACAGGACAGATCAGTTAAACATAGTATCCTGCAGATAGTCTGAGCATACACCTGCCGCACCCTCTTGCATATAATATTGTGCTTCCTTCAGGTCATTCACAGTATAAATATATAACCTGATTCCTTTTTTGTCAAAAATCTTCTGCACATCCTCTGACCAGTATTTATAGTAGACTGTAGCTGCCTGAATATTCTTTTCTCTGCAAAATGCCGCAATTTCAGTCAGTTCTTTAATAGAGTATTCCTGCCATAAAGAATAAATATATCCTGGAAAATCGTACAGCAGTGCTGTTCCGGCAAACATTGCCTGGTTATAAATTTCCGGTATGACCTGCCGCATCACATCCGGGACACCGGCAGCCTCTGCCAGTTCAATATAGTCTGCATAATCTTCCACTGTTTTCTGATAATTACGGAGAGAATACTGTTTGGAATCCAGCATCACAAAAGCGTCCGGATAATCACTCAGCAGAACCAGCAGATCTTCAAATGTTATAGGCGTATATTTTCCATAAATGGGCCGGGATAAGAATTCCTCTGAGGACAGAACTTTCTTTTCATCGCCTTCCCATTGTCCAAGAGACTGATACCAGCTATGGCGGCACACCCATACATTGTCAGATGTCTTCACAAGATCAACTTCAAACAACCTGCACCCCATCTGATAGCCTGCCAGAAAACTCTCTTTTGAATTCAGATAGGTTTTATCACCAATCCCTCCCAGTGCATGTGCGATCGTTTTATAATTTTCCCACTTAAATTCAGGTGTGGTGGCAGATATGGAATAAGCATCATTTCCCCACAGGAACAGCGTAACAGCCAGTAATTCCACCAACAGCAAAAACATCCTGATGAAATAACCAAATCCTGATCGTTTCTTTTTCGTATTCTGCCTCAATTTTTCAATCTCCTGCCGGTCATTTGTATTCCTCGCTTATCTTTTGCTCTCATATTTTGTAACATTCCAATATCTTATTGAACACTTCTTCATCAATATGGTTTTTATATACTCTACGATTTTACGCTATCTGACTAAAATAATCAAGGGTAATAAACGGTTATGTTACAAGGAAGTGATTTCCTATAGCATAACAAAAAAACTGCATATATACGGCATGAACACCATACATATGCAGTCTTATCATCGTCTGGACAAATATAAAATCGAAAATCTGGCTGGATTATACTAATTCGATCAGTACTTCCATTGCAGCATCGCCTTTACGCGGTCCGATCTTAACGATTCTTGTGTAACCACCGTTACGGTCAGCGTATTTTGGAGCGATCTCATCGAACATCTTAGCAACCATATCTACGTCTTTAGTGTTTTTCTTTCTTCCGGCACCCTTTGCAGGTACTTCTTTAACCGGGTAGAAAACTTTCATCATCTGACGACGAGCGTGAAGTCTGGAAGGAGCATCTTTCTTGATCTCTTTCTGTACTTCATCGTATACAGTTTTCTTCTTTCCGTCAACAACTTCTTTTACTCTCTTGCCTTCAGCATCTTTACGAGCAACTTTAGCAGTTACAGTAACAGTTTCGAAGTTATCTTTTTCACGAACAGCCATAGCTACAAGGCCTTCTGCGATTTTACGGATTTCTTTTGCTTTAGCTTCTGTAGTAACAATTTTTCCATGATATAAAAGGCTTGTTACCTGGCTTCTCAGTAATGCTTTTCTCTGGTCAGATGTTCTGCTTAATTTTCTATATTTTGCCATTTAATTTTCCTCCATCTGTGGGACAGCCGGGCACGCTTGTTCGGTCTTACTGTCCGACTGCTTAGGCATCCCCACCGTATAATATCTCTTTGCTAACTGGTTATTGTTCCCTTAGAGAACCAATAACCTGATCAATTCTTACTCTTCTGCTGGCTGAAGCTGTAAGCCCAGCTCTTTCAGTTTCGCAAGAACTTCTTCTAATGATTTACGTCCAAGGTTACGAACCTTCATCATATCATCAGAAGTCTTGTTACATAATTCTTCAACCGTATTAATGCCGGCTCTCTTCAAGCAGTTATAGGAACGAACAGATAACTCAAGTTCATCAATGCTCATTTCCAGGACTTTTTCTTTCTCATTGTCTTCTTTCTCGATCATAACCTCAGCGGTCTTTGCATTCTCGGAAAGGTCAATGAAAAGGCTCAAGTGCTCGCTTAATACTTTTGCTGCAAGGCTTACCGCCTCATCCGGATCAAGTGTACCGTTTGTATACACATCCAGTGTCAGCTTATCATAATCGGTTACCTGACCAACACGTGTATTCTCTACAGTCATGTTGACTCTGTCTACCGGTGTATAGATAGCATCAACTGCAAGTACACCGATCGGCATATCATCAGATTTACCTTTATCAGCACTGATATATCCGCGGCCTTTTGTAATAGTAAGCTCCATAGCAAGTCTGCAGTCCTTGCCACCGTTTAAAGTAGCAATCACCTGATCCGGATTCATGATCTCGATATCCTGATCAGCCTGGATATCAGCTGCAGTTACAACACCTTTTCCTTCACATTCGATGTATGCGGTTTTCGGCTCATTGTCTGTGCTGTGGTTCTTAATAGCAAGGCTCTTCAGATTCATGATAATATCGCTCACGTCTTCTTTTACGCCCGGAATGGAGCTGAATTCGTGAAGCACACCATCAATTTTAACCTGGCTTACAGCTGCACCCGGCAGGGAAGACAGCATAATTCTTCTTAAAGAATTTCCAAGTGTAGTTCCATATCCTCTTTCCAGAGGCTCAACTACGAATCTGCCAAATTTTTTATCTTCAGATAATTCGGTAATCTCGATCTTAGGTTTATTAAAATCAAACACTATAGGGTTCCCTCCTTCTGGGTTAATAAAAGTTTGAGGGGTATTCATTCAAATACTACAATTCAGCGGAAGATAATAATCAACCACTGAATCGTATAAATAATAGAAATATTACCAGGTAATTTTCTATGATATAATCCTATGGATTATTTGGAGTACAACTCGACGATAAGCATCTCGTTTACAGGAACATCAATTGCTTCTCTGTTAGGAAGTTCTTTTACAGTTCCTTTTAAGTTCTCCTGATCTACATCGATCCATTCCGGAACAAGACGTCCGCCAGTTACTTCAAGGATACCTTTGTATCTTTCAGAACCTTTGGATTTTTCTCTGATCTCAATCTGATCACCGGCTTTTACAAGGTAGGAAGGAATGTTTACACATTTTCCGTTTACAAGTACATGCTTGTGGTCAACAATCTGACGAGCTTCTTTTCTTGTTCTTGCAAATCCCATACGGAATACTACATTGTCAAGTCTGCTCTCAAGAAGGATCATAAGGTTTGCACCAGTCTGTCCAGGCATTCTGTCAGCTTTGTCGTAGTAGTTGTGGAAAGGTTTTTCCAGAACTCCGTAGATGAATTTTGCTTTCTGTTTTTCTCTTAACTGTAAACCATACTCAGACATTTTACGATTTGCACGTTTTAACTGTCTTGTGGATTTTTTATCAATTCCTAAATAAATCGGATCCAGGCCAAGGGATCTGCATCTTTTCAGAACAGGCACTCTATTTACTGCCATTTCTCAAATACCTCCTAATATTCTAAATCAATTAGACTCTTCTGCGTTTTGGTGGGCGGCAACCGTTGTGTGGTACCGGAGTTACGTCGCGGATGCTTGTTACTTCCAGTCCGCAAGCCTGAAGGGCACGGATTGCAGCTTCACGTCCAGAACCTGGTCCTTTTACCATAACATCTACAGTTTTTAAACCATGAATAAGTGCAGCTTTTGTTGCAGTCTCAGCTGCCATCTGTGCTGCATAAGGAGTAGATTTTCTTGAACCTCTAAATCCAAGACCACCAGCACTTGCCCATGAAAGAGCATTTCCTTCATTGTCAGTCAGAGTAACAATTGTATTGTTGAAAGAAGACTGAATATGTGCCTGTCCGTGTTCAACGTTTTTCTTGACACGACGTTTTGCAGTCGCTTTTTTAGTCACTTTAGCCATTTTAAAACTAACCTACACTTTCCTATTTATCAATCAAATATATGTTACAAGAAACACCATGTCCACTAAATTCATTTCCTCGCTTCGCTCGTCATTCATCAAGTGTCCATGCAAGCTTCCTCATAAGATCAGCCTACGCTTATCAAATGTTTAAAGCTTTATTTATTTCTTCTTATTAGCTACTGTTCTCTTAGGACCTTTACGTGTTCTGGCGTTGGTCTTAGTCTTCTGACCACGAACCGGAAGTCCTTTACGATGACGGATACCTCTGTAGCATCCGATTTCCTGCAGTCTCTTAATGTTGAGGGCGATTTCTCTACGAAGGTCACCTTCTACTGTCATTGTCTCATCAATTACTGCGCTAAGTCTCTTAACTTCGTCATCAGTCAGATCTCTGACACGTGTGTCAGGATTAACTTCTGCCTTTGCAAGGATCTTATCTGCGCTTGGTCTACCAATACCATAAATGTAGGTAAGACCGATTTCAATACGTTTTTCTCTTGGTAAGTCTACACCAGCTATACGAGCCATGTACTGTTTCCTCCATCTTCTACTTTGAAAGTCCTTAATGCCTGTACATCACTTACCTTCGCGAATTCTCTCACTCAAGTAAGGTGAAATGGGATGTATCGGACACATCACTTCCTTATTTCTCAGTTCCTAATTGGGGTGCCTCGGTAAAACACCCAGCTGCAATTGGCGAAAAGCAGCCTTTCCGAATTACTGCGGCCAACGGGCCAACGTTGCCTCTCGGTATTAGGCAATACATGCTAAAACTATCTTAACAGTCTGAACAACCCTTCCGGGCGTCTCACACTGCAGCCGCACGTTACACAAACTTTAAACCGCCAATCAACCCTGACGCTGTTTGTGTTTTGGATTCTCACAGATTACTCTGATAGATCCTTTTCTTTTAATGATCTTGCATTTTTCGCAGATCGGCTTTACAGATGATCTTACTTTCACTGGAAATCCTCCTTCCGTAAATTCATTAAAATCTGCAGTTTTTTGAGCGCACAAATACAATATACTCACGCGTTCGGCTTATATATTATCACAGCAAAATATAAAATGCAAGCACTTTTTTGAATAAAATCACATTTTTTCATTTTCTCCCCCATTCCCGCCTAATCATCCATCTATCTAGTTTTAATATCTATTCTGGAGTATGTTTGAAAAATCACAGCTAAACCTTCCCACTGCCAACACACAGCGTAGAAAAATAATTCATTTCATGTGCATTTGCAGGTATCTTAGATATTCTTAGGCGAAAAAAATCTGCGTTATGAGCCGACTGCATCACTGTCTGAGCGAAGTTTGCAACGGAGCGAGTTTGATAAGGCGGCTCATGCCTTTAGCAGATTTTTTTCACCTTAGAATATCTTAGATGCCGAAACCGCACATGAAATGAATTATTTTTCTACGCGTCCCCCTTTACAGCACAAAAAAAGAGAACCAGATCCCTCCAGCTCTCTTTCTCATCACTGCACCAACTGCAGTCCAATATTTCTTACTTATCTCTCCAGATAATCCTGCCCTTAGACAGATCATACGGAGACAGTTCAATCGTAACTTTATCTCCAGGAAGAATACGAATAAAATTCATACGTAACTTACCACTGATATGTGCAAGCACCACATGTTTGTTCTCCAGTTCCACTTTAAACATCGCATTAGGCAGCTTTTCCAGAACAGTGCCTTCCACTTCGATTACATCTGCTTTTGACATTTTAAACCTCCTGTATGTCGTCCAATTATTTCGTAAGAGTCAGAATCTCCGGATCTCCGTCTGTAATAAGAATCGTATTCTCATAATGAGCAGAAAGAGAACCATCCATAGTTACAACAGTCCACTCATCATCCAGCCATGCCACATCTGCACGTCCCAGATTGATCATAGGCTCTACAGCAAGTGTCATACCCGGCATCAGACGAACTCCTCTTCGCTTCTGCGGAAAATTCGGGATCTGCGGATCCTCATGAAGGTGAGTGCCGATTCCATGTCCAACCAGGTCGCGGACAATCCCATAATGATATTTGGCAGCATGAGCACCGATCGCCTTGGAAATATCATTCAGATGATTTCCCGCACGTGCGGTCTTGAGTCCTTCAAAGAAACACTCTCTGGTCACATCCATCAGCTTACGTGCCTGCGGTGAAACTTCACCGACAGCATAAGTCCTCGCTGCATCAGAATGATACCCCTTATAAATAAGACCGGCATCAATCTTTACAAGATCTCCCTCCTGAATGATCTTCTCTTCAGACGGGATTCCATGAACTACCTCATCATTCAGACTGATACAGAATGACGCCGGAAACCCTCCGTAGTTCAGGAAATTCGGGATGCATCCCAGATCACGTATCATCTGTTCTCCGATACGGTCAATCTCCTTTGTGCTCACTCCCGGTTTAATGTAAGGGATCAGACCATCATGCACTTTTTCAAGCAGATGACCTGCCTCCCTCATAAGTTCAATTTCATGTTCTGTCTTGATAGAAACCGACATTTTACCTCCAGATGGTGTTTAAAAACACCCAATTACTCTCCCAGGATGGCAACAATATCTGCAAATACTTCTTCAAGATCTTTTGTACCATCCACTGATTTTAAAATTCCCTCTTTAGTATAATAATCGATCAGCGGCTGTGTCTGCTCATGATATACGTTAAGACGTTTCTGAACTGTTTCAGGCTGGTCATCATCACGAAGCACCAGTTTCTCTCCACAGGTATCACAAACGCCCTCAACCTTCGGTGCTGCATGTACAACATGATAAGTAGCACCACATTTCAGGCAGGCACGTCTTCCGGACATACGGTTTACAATATTGGAATCCGGAACATCCACATCGATTGCATAATCAACTTTACTTCCCAGTTTGTTCAGAGCCTCTGTTAAGCACTCTGCCTGAGGAATTGTTCTTGGAAAACCATCCAGCACATAACCATTTGCTGCATCCGGCTGTTGTATTCTGTCCACAACCAGATCACAGGTCAGTTCATCAGGTACGAGAAGTCCCTGATCCATATAAGTTTTTGCTTTTTTACCCAGTTCTGTTCCATTTTTAATGTTTGCGCGGAAAATATCTCCGGTAGAAATATGCGGAATCTGATATTTCGCAGCAATTTTCTTCGCCTGAGTTCCTTTTCCTGCCCCCGGTGCACCCAACATAATGATTTTCATAAGTTATACCCTCCGTTTTCTTTTTTAGCAAATCAAGGCTGTGATGCCATGCACCACAACCTCTCATTTTTAATTGTTCAGAAAGCCTTTGTAATTACGTACGAGAAGCTGTGACTCAATCTGTTTCACAGTTTCGAGGATAACACCAACAATAATGATGATAGATGTACCACCGAATGAAACATTCGCTCCGAATACACCATTAAAGATGAACGGAATCACGCACACAATGATAAGACCTACTGCACCTATAAATATAATATAATTTAAGATATTAGTCAAATAGTCTGACGTAGGTTTTCCAGGACGAATACCCGGAATAAATCCACCCTGCTTTTTGATATTATCTGCAACTTCCAGAGGATTGAATGTAATGGAAGTGTAGAAATATGCAAAGAAAACACAAAGTACGATGTAAAGAACCAATCCCCATGTATACTGGAGCTGTTTTGGATTACACCAGTTATTGGAAGAAAGACCACGAATAATCTCACTTCCGATTCCTGTACCATTACCTTTTCCTGTTAACTGCGCAATGACAGCCGGGAAAGACATAATGGAGGATGCAAAGATTACCGGGATAACACCGGCGGTGTTAACCTTCAGCGGAATATTGGTGGACTGACCGCCCATCAGCTTTCTTCCAACCATTTTCTTGGAATACTGAACCGGAATTCTTCTCTCTGCTCCGTTAAGGATAAGTACCAGAACTACTACCAGAAGAATAACGGCTGCAATGATCAGTCCTGCAAGAGTACCCTTTGCAATCGTTTTTCCTTTAATAAAGTTCTCATACAGTAATGTCAGGTCGCTTGGTACTCTGGAAATGATATTAATGGTAAGTACGATGGAAATACCATTTCCAACGCCTTTTTCCGTAATACGCTCACCGAGCCACATCAGCATAGCTGAACCGGCTGTAAGGCAGGCAACAACTACAACACCTTTAAAGAAGTCCAGATTCGGAATCATACCCTGACGTCCGAATCCGATTGCCATTGCGATTGACTCAAATAAAGCAAGACCTACGGTCACATAACGTGTGATCGCAGTCATCTTCTTTCTTCCCTCTTCACCATCTCTCTGCATTTCTTCCAGTGCCGGAATTGCAATGGTAAGAAGCTGAATGATAATGGAAGATGTAATATAAGGTGTGATGTTTAATGCGAAAATTGACATTCTTTCAAATGAACCACCGGTAAATGCATCAAAGAAATTGAATGCATCACCGGCATTGCTGCTGAACCACTGTTTGAAGAAATCACTGTCAACTCCCGGTACCGGAATCTGGCAGCCGATACGGATGACAAAAATCATCCATATCAGATACAACAGCTTGCGTCTCATTTCTTTCACTCTAAAAACATTTTTAAGAGTTTCAAACATTAGATCACCTCTACTGTACCACCAGCAGCTTCAATTTTTGATTTTGCAGTCTCGCTGACAGCATTTACTTTGACATTAAGTTTCTTTGTCAGCTCACCGTTTCCAAGAATTTTAACGCCATCAGCGATCTTGGAGATTGCACCGCTTGCAAGTAAGCTTTCTGCTGTAACTTCTGCACCATCTTCAAAACGGTTCAGTACGTCAACGTTGATTGCAATAATCTCTTTTGTATTTCTGTTTTTGAATCCTCTCTTAGGCAGACGTCTGTATAAAGGCATCTGACCACCTTCAAATCCCGGTTTCTTGTGACCGGAACGAGCTAACTGTCCTTTGTGTCCTTTACCGGCTGTTTTACCGTTTCCAGAACCATGTCCACGGCCTCTTCTGAAGTTATCGCTGTGCTTAGAACCTTCTGCTGGTCTTAAGTTTGATAATTCCATGTTGGCACCTCCTTATTATTATTTCAAATCTATAAGTTCAGATTGTATTGTGTCTGAATATGTTTCTGTATGCTCCTGCCATTCTCTGCGAATAACAGGTTCATATCAGATCCATATCAGAATTCTCTCTGGTTAAATCGCAATTAAGCTTCTTCAACCTTTACCAGGTGCTGTACCTGCTGAATCATTCCTCTTGTTGCTGCGTTATCCGGCATTTCAACTGTTTTGTGCATTTTTGTAAGACCCATAGCTGCAACAGTTTTTTTGTGTTTCGGAACTGCACCAATAGGAGATTTTACTAATGTAACTTTTAATGTGTTTGCCATTTTTGTATTTCCTCCTTAAGCCAGAATCTCATCAACAGATTTTCCGCGAAGTCTAGCAACTTCTTCCGGAGTTTTTAACTGTCTTAAGCCTTCGATTGTTGCAAGAACAACGTTCTGTTTGTTTCTGGATCCCATACATTTTGTACGGATGTTTTTGATACCAGCTAACTCGATTACCGCACGGGCAGGACCGCCGGCGATAACTCCAGTACCTTCCGGAGCTCTCTTCAGAAGCATTTCAGCGCTTCCGTATTTTCCAACGAAGTCATGTGTAATAGAGTTGTTTTCGTCTCTTGCTACTGTTACTAATTTCTTAATAGCATCCTCTTTTCCTTTGCGGATCGCTTCAGGAATTTCGGCTGCTTTACCTAAACCTGCACCAACGTGTCCGTTGCCGTCACCTACAACAACTAAAGCTGTGAAACGGAAGTTACGACCACCTTTAACAACCTTGGTAACACGCTTGATTGATACTACTTTATCTTCTAATTCTAACTGACTAGCATCAATAAGATTACGTTTCATGTGTTTCGCTCCTCCTTATTAGAATTTCAGCCCAGCTTCTCTTGCTGCGTCTGCCAGTGCTTTAACTTTACCGTGGTAGATATAGCCTCCTCTGTCGAAAACAACGCTTTCGATGCCAGCTTCAACAGCTTTCTTACCAATAACGGTTCCTAAATGTGCAGCAGCTGCTACATCATCAGTGTTCTCTAACTCAGCTCTTACTTCTTTCTGAAGAGTAGAAGCAGATACTAAAGTTTTTCCTACAGTGTCATCAATGATCTGAGCATAAATATGCTTGTTGGAACGAAATACTGCTAAACGTGGTGTTGTTGCAGTTCCGTTTAAATGATGACGTAATCTTCTATGCTTATTCTCACGAATTTTCGCTCTAGATGCCTTATTTACCATTTTCTCACCCTCCTGAATTATTTCTTACCAGTCTTACCAACTTTACGTCTGATAACTTCATCAACATACTTAATACCTTTACCTTTGTATGGCTCAGGTCTTCTCTTGTCTCTGATCTCAGCTGCAAACTGGCCGACTTTTTCTTTGCTGATACCGGATACGATAATCTTGTTACCATCTACTTTGGTTTCGATTCCGTCTGGATCTTCCATTTCTACCGGATGAGAATATCCAAGGCTAAGCACAAGCTTTTTGCCCTGTTTTGCTGCTTTATAACCTACACCGTTAACTTCAAGCTCTTTTGTATAGCCTTCGCTTACACCAACAACCATGTTGTGGATCAAGCTTCTTGTTAAACCGTGAAGAGATTTCATTTTCTTTAAGTCGTTTGGTCTGGATACTACTACATGACCATCTTCGACTTTGATTTCCATTTCTGTAGGAAGTGCTCTTTCGAGAGTTCCTTTTGGTCCTTTTACAGTTACTACGTTGCCTTCAGCGACAGTTACTTCTACGCCTGCAGGAATAGCAACCGGAAGTCTACCAATTCGTGACATATGTTTGTCCTCCTTACTTAGATTATCGGAGAGGATGTTTCATCCTCTCTGTTTTCAGTTTGTTCTCTATAAAAAATCTTGGTTCAAATTACCAAACGAATGCTAATACTTCGCCGCCAACCTGAAGTTTACGAGCTTCTTTATCAGTAATAACACCTTTGTTTGTAGAAAGAATTGCGATTCCAAGTCCACCAAGAACTTTTGGAAGCTGATCCTTACCTGCGTAGATACGAAGACCAGGTTTGGAAATTCTCTTTAAACCAGTGATGATTTTTTCGTTTTTGTCTTCACCGTATTTCAGTGTGATATGAAGAGTTTTAACAACTCCGTCTTCAACTAAATCATATTTTGCAATATATCCTTCATCAACAAGGATGTTAGCAATTGCAGTTTTCATTTTGGATGCCGGAACATCTACTGTGTCATGTTTTGCAGTGTTTGCGTTACGGATTCTTGTAAGCATATCTGCGATTGGATCGCTCATTGTCATGTTAGTTTCCTCCTGTTATTCAGACTTTACATGTGCATATATATTAATTGTTTACATTGTTACCTGTTTTATCATAAATCTCGTTTGGACATATGATCGGACTGATAAATCAGCCGATCGTTTATTTTATTTAAATCCGGTTCCTACCAGGAAGCCTTCTTAACACCCGGGATCTGTCCCTTGTAAGCTAATTCACGGAAGCAGATTCTGCAGATTCCGTACTTTCTTAAAACAGAATGTGGACGTCCACAAATATTGCAACGTGTATATTCTCTTGTGGAGAATTTCTGTTTACGCTGCTGTTTGATTTTCATTGCTGTTTTAGCCATGAATCGTTCCTCCTATTATTTTGCAAACGGCATATTGAATAATGTCAGTAATTCACGAGCTTCTTCATCAGTCTTAGCTGTAGTAACGAAGATGATGTCCATACCTCTTACTTTGTCAACTTTGTCATATTCAACTTCCGGGAAGATCAGCTGCTCTTTGATACCCAGAGCGTAGTTTCCACGACCATCGAATGCGTTCGGGTTAACACCACGGAAGTCACGTACACGAGGAAGTGCAAGGTTGATCAGACGATCAGCGAACTCGTACATTTTTTCTCCTCTTAATGTAACTTTACAACCGATCGGCATACCCTCTCTGATTTTAAAGTTAGCGACAGATTTTTTAGCTTTAGTAGCGATTGCTTTCTGTCCTGTGATAAGTTCCATATCTGCGATTGCAGCATCAAGAAGCTTAGCGTTTTCTTTGGCTTCACCAACACCCATATTGATTACGATCTTGTCGAGTTTTGGCACTTCCATAACATTTTTGTATCCAAATTTTTTGGTCATGGCATCCATGATCTCATTTTTGTACATTTCTTTTAATCTACTCACTTGTCATGCCTCCTCTCTTAATTAATCGATAACCTTACCGGTCTTTTTAGCAACGCGGACTTTTTTGTCGCCGTCCATCTGGAATCCTACTCTTGTAGCCTGTCCATCAACAACCAGCATAACGTTGGAGATGTGCAGTGGAGCTTCTTTTGTAATGATTCCGCCCTGCTGATTTGCAGCAGATGGTTTGCTGTGTTTTGTAACTTTGTTGATATTCTCAACAACAACGGTATTGTCTTTTGCGTTAACTGCAAGGACTTTACCCTCTTTGCCATTATCTTTACCAGCGATAACTTTTACAGTATCACCTTTTTTAATTTTCATAGCTGACATTAGGCACCCTCCTATAATACTTCCGGAGCTAAGGAAACGATCTTCATGAATTTCTTTTCACGAAGCTCTCTGGCAACTGGTCCAAAGATACGTGTTCCTCTCGGAGTTAAGTCGTCTTTAATGATTACGGCAGCATTTTCATCGAAACGGATGTAAGATCCGTCTTTACGACGAGCGCCTTTTTTTGTTCTAACTACAACAGCTTTTACAACGTCACCTTTTTTAACAACGCCGCCTGGTGTTGCATCTTTAACAGTAGCAACGATTGTATCGCCAATGCTTGCATATCTTCTTGTAGAGCCGCCCATAACACGAATACAAAGGATTTCTTTTGCACCAGTGTTGTCGGCAACTTTCAGTCTAGTTTCCTGCTGGATCATACTGGTTTCCTCCTTATTTAACTTTCTCTACGATTTCAACCAGTCTCCATCTTTTATCCTTGGATAACGGTCTGGTTTCCATAACTTTTACGGTATCACCGATATTGCACTCATTGTTCTCGTCATGAGCTTTTAATTTATATGTTCTCTTCACGATCTTTTTGTAAAGAGGATGTTTTACATGGTCTTCAATAGCAACTACAATGGTCTTGTCCATCTTATTGCTGACAACCTTACCCACGCGGGTTTTTCTCAGATTTCTTTCCACGATAGTTTCCTCCTATTATTTGGAAGCGTTAGCCTGCTCAGTAATTACTGTCTGGATTCTTGCAATGTTCTTGCGAACCTCTTTAATGCGGCTTGTATTCTCTAATTGATTAGTTGCATTCTGAAATCTCAGATTGAAAAGTTCTTTTTTAGCAGCTACTAATTCTTCATTTAATTCTGCAGCTGATTTTGCCTTTAAATCTTCCACGAATTTATTAATTTTCACTGTTATCACCGCCTTCTAAGTCTGCACGAGAAACGATTTTACATTTACATGGTAACTTGTGCATCGCAAGACGTAATGCTTCACGAGCGATTTCCTCGGAAACGCCTGCGATTTCGAACATTACACGTCCTGGCTTAACAACTGCTACCCAGTATTCGAGAGCACCTTTTCCGGAACCCATTCGTGTTTCTGCTGGTTTCGCTGTTACTGGTTTATCTGGGAAAATCTTGATCCAAACCTGACCACCACGTTTGATATAACGAGTCATAGCAACACGGGCTGCTTCGATCTGGTTGGAACGGATCCAACACGGTTCGGTTGCAACAAGTCCGAATTCACCATAATTGATCTTATTACCTCTAAGGGCTTTTCCTCTCATGGAGCCACGGAATTGTTTACGACGTTTTACTCTTTTTGGCATTAACATTATTTATCGCTCCCTTCCTTAGTTCCTTTTGTTGGAAGTACTTCGCCATTGTAGACCCAAGCTTTTACGCCAACTTTGCCGTATGTTGTGTCTGCTTCTGCGAATCCATAGTCAATATCTGCACGAAGTGTCTGAAGCGGGATAGTTCCTTCGCTGTAGAACTCTGTACGAGCCATATCAGCACCGCCAAGACGTCCGGATACGGATGTTTTGATACCTTTAGCTCCGGCCTTCATTGTTCTCTGCATTGTAGATTTCATAGCACGTCTGAAAGAGATACGGTTCTCAAGCTGAAGTGCGATATTCTCTGCTACTAACTGAGCATCCTTGTCTGGTCTCTTTACTTCTTTGATATCTACGATAAGTTTCTTGTCTGTGAATTTCTTTAATTCAGCTTTAACTTTTTCGATCTCAGCTCCGCCTTTACCGATTACAATACCAGGTTTAGCTGTGTAGATGATGATCTTAACTCTGTCAGATGCTCTCTCGATCTCAATCTTGGAAACACCTGCGCTGTATAATTTCTTTTTAAGGAATGTTCTGATGTTGTAGTCTTCTACCAGGTAATCAGCGAAGTCTGCATCAGCATACCATCTTGAATCCCAATCCTTGATAACACCGACTCTAAGGCCATGTGGGTTAACTTTCTGTCCCATGCTTTTCCTCCTTATCTTTCATCCAGCACGATGGTGATATGGCTTGTTCTCTTCTCGATTCTGTAAGCTCTACCCTGTGCTCTTGGCTGAATTCTCTTCATTGTAGGTCCTTTATCTGCATAGCAGGCTGCAACGTAGAGGTTGTCTGCATTCATTCCGTTGTTGTTTTCAGCATTTGCAATTGCTGACTCAAGAAGTTTCTTGATAACGCTGGAAGCGTATCTTGGGTTGTATGTTAAGATACCAAGTGCTGTCTGCACATCTTTACCGCGGATTACATCTAACACGTAGCAGGCTTTCTGAACAGAAATTCTTGCATAAGATAATTTTGCAGACGGTCTTGTCTCTCTATTACTCTCATTTCTGGCTCTTTTTATCTGGCTTCTATGTCCCTTTGCCATTTTAAAGTGCCTCCTTTCCTCTTTCTCTCAATATCAGGTTAACCTGTCCGCTGTCTTGTGGGCAGCAGACAGAATATAAAGTCAAATACTAGCGAACACCGGATTTCTTTTCGTCTTTTCCGTGTCCTCTGTAAGTTCTGGTTGCAACGAACTCACCGAGTTTGTGGCCAACCATATCTTCTGTTACATATACCGGCACGTGTTTTCTTCCGTCATGGACAGCGATTGTGTGTCCTACGAAGGACGGGAAGATTGTAGAACGGCGTGACCAGGTTTTGATAACGGATTTATCATTTGCAGCGTTTAATGCGTCTACTTTTTTAAGTAAGCTGGCATCTGCAAAAGGTCCTTTTTTCAGTGAACGAGACATGCTTAATCCTCCTTATTATTTCGATAATGCTTTTCCATCGCGTCTTCTTACGATGAGCTTGTTGGACGGTTTGTTTTTCTTTCTTGTCTTCAGACCAAGAGCAGGTTTTCCCCATGGAGTGCATGGACCTGGACGACCGATACCGGTCTTTCCTTCACCACCACCATGTGGATGGTCATTCGGGTTCATTACGGAACCACGAACAGTAGGTCTGATACCCATGTTACGTTTACGTCCGGCTTTACCGATGTTAATCAGGTTGTGATCTCCGTTTCCGACAACGCCTACAGATGCGCGGCATACGATCGGAACCATTCTCATTTCACCAGATGGCAGACGCAGTGTTGCGTATTTGCCTTCTTTAGCCATTAACTGAGCGCCGTTTCCAGCAGAACGAACCATCTGTCCGCCCTTTCCAGGATGAAGCTCAATGTTGTGTACCATAGTACCAACCGGGATAAGCTCTAATGGTAAGCAGTTACCAACACGAACTTCTGCATCAGCTCCGTTCATAACTTTCTGACCTACTTTTAAGCCTTCCGGTGCAAGGATATATGCTTTCTCGCCATCTACATAAGAGATTAAAGCGATGTTTGCTGTTCTGTTTGGATCATACTCGATGGAAACTACTGTTGCAGGGATTCCATCTTTTCTTCTCTTGAAGTCGATGATTCTGTATTTTCTTCTGCTTCCGCCTCCGCGGTGTCTAACTGTGATCTTACCCTGGTTGTTACGTCCAGCGTTTTTCTTTAAAGACACGGTAAGAGATTTCTCTGGTGTAGATTTTGTGATCTCTGAGAAATCGGAACCAGTCATATGTCTTCTAGACGGTGTATATGGGTTATAACTTTTGATTCCCATTTTTGTTCTCCTTTCAAATTTGTCCTCACGCTTTTGAATGCGTATACTCGCGATAATCAGAGTGACGAGGATTCATAAGAAGCAAAGCTTCCGAAGTGGCACTCGTACCGCATGGGCTATCAATTAAAGTCCTTCGAAGATTTCGATATCTTTGCTGTCTTCTGTCAGAGCTACGATAGCTTTTTTGGTTTTAGCAGTTGTTCCAACTGTCATACCACGGCGTTTTTTCTTTCCATCCATATTCATGGTGTTAACGCTCTTTACTTTTGTTCCTTCGAACATTTTCTCTACAGCTTCTTTAATCTGAGATTTGTTTGCTTCCGGATGAACTAAGAAAGTGTATTTCTTTTCAGCCATTGCATTCATAGATTTTTCTGTAATCACTGGTTTCTTGATTACGTCATAGTACTTGATATCAGCCATTATGCATATACCTCCTCGATGGATGCTACAGCATCTTTGGTTACGATTACGGTGTTGTGGTTCATAACATCGTATACGTTGATAGTACTTGGAGTTGCAGTCTGAACATCAGTGATGTTTCTTGCGGAAAGGATTACGTTCTTGTCATCTGTTGCTGTGATAACCAGAGCTTTCTCAGCTTTCAGGTTTGTAAGAACTTTCTGCATTTCCTTTGTCTTAACATCTGCTAATGTAAGAGCATCAACAACTACTAATTTATTGTCCTGAACTTTGGAAGTCAGAGCAGATTTTAAAGCAGCTCTTCTTTCTTTCTTGTTCATTTTTACTTCATAATCTCTTGGTACCGGAGCGAATACAACACCGCCGCCAGTCCACTGTGGTGCACGGATGGAACCCTGTCTAGCATGACCTGTTCCTTTCTGTCTCCACGGTTTTCTTCCGCCGCCGCTTACTTCAGAACGTGTTTTAGCTTTCTGAGTACCCTGGCGATTATTTGCAAGCTGACGAACAACAGCAAGGTGAACAAGATGCTCATTGACTTCTACGCCGAATACTGCATCATTCAGTTCCATTGTTCCAACTTCGTTGCCTTCCATATTATAAACAGTTACGTTTGCCATTTGTGTGCTCCTCCTTTCTTATTATAAGGACTTTACTGTCTCTTTGATAGTAACCAAAGATTTCTTAGGTCCTGGAACAGCACCTTTAACTAACAGTAAGTTATTTTCTGTATCTACGCGTACAATCTCAAGGTTCTGTACAGTAACCTGAACATTTCCCATATGACCTGGCATGTGTTTTCCTTTGAATACCTTGCTCGGATCAGAACAAGCACCATTGGAACCTGCATGACGGTGATATTTGGAACCGTGAGCCATAGGTCCTCTTGACTGACCATGTCTCTTGATCGCACCCTGGAAACCTTTACCTTTGGAAACAGCTGTTGCATCAATGTGATCGCCGTCTGCAAAGATATCAGCTTTAATTTCCTGTCCTACTGTATATTCAGCAGCGTTATCAAATCTGAACTCTTTAACGAATCTCTTTACTGCAACGCCAGCTTTGTCAAAGTGTCCTTTTTCCGGTTTGTTAACAAGGCTTTCTCTGATGTCTCCGAATCCAACCTGAACTGCTTCGTATCCATCGTTCTCTTCTGTCTTAACCTGAGTTACGACACAAGGACCAGCCTGTAAAACTGTTACCGGAATCAACTGGCCGTCTTCATTGAAGATCTGAGTCATTCCGACTTTAGTAGCTAAAATAGCTTTCTTCATTCTTTCTTCCTCCTTATAGCGGATTACCGATTACCGGCAATCATATAGTAAATAGCTTAATGCTTATAGCATTATCAAATTGGGGTTGATGACTAATTATTTAGTCTTCATCTTGATATCGATGTTAACACCTGCTGGCATTTCCAGTCTTGACAGAGCATCTACTGTCTTCTGTGTTGGTGTAAGGATATCGATCAGTCTCTTATGAGTTCTCTGTTCGAACTGTTCTCTGGAATCTTTGTATTTATGAACGGCTCTTAAGATTGTAACAACCTCTTTCTTAGTTGGAAGTGGAACCGGTCCGCTTACCATTGCTCCGTTCTTTTTAACAGTCTCGATGATTTTTGCTGCTGATGCATCTACTAACTGATGATCATAAGCCTTTAATGTGATTCTCATTACCTGATTTGCCATAAAAAAAGTCTCCTCCTATTCGTACTTTTCAAGCAGTACGACAAGCGGCGACTGTACACATCTCCGTGTGTGTCTTTCGATTTTTTTACCACACACGCCATCCCTGGATGGTCTTCTGAACTTGTACAGTGACTTGTCGTCAGTTTTCAAACTTGACATTCGCTCCACGGAAAACCTGCCATCTCTGCGGCAGCAACCTCGCGCTTCATTGCTATCAATGTCACAACAATTGAGAGTATACACGACCTCTCGGAAAAATGCAAGTGTTTTTTTCACTTTTTTTGATATTTTTTTGTACTTGATTCCGTACAATTTTTTATTGAATTTGGGCTTGTATGTCGAAACAAAAAAGAATCAACTTGTCGGCACACTAGTACAGCGAATATTAAGTTTCTGCTGTACTAGTAGCTTTATTATATAGAAACATTACGGAATAGTGAACGACAAGGCCGATATCTGTAGGTCTGCTGACGCAGGACTTCACGATATGATGGAGATCGGATTGTCTGCAGTAAAAAGAACGTGTTCCTTCTATATTACATATAAGAAGAAACACGTTCTTTTCATCGTCATATTTTTTCAATCTCTTATTTTATTCTTCAGCAGTCTGTTTCTGCGGATAGACCGGTTTTTCATCCGCAATGATATCGGAATAATCAAATAATGTAACCTTTGTAACATCGTCTCTCACAATATCCGGCGCATCGCCCTGACTTCTGGCTGTCTCGGCAATCTGTGCTGCTGACCATGTCGGAATTACCATACGCCTGATTTCTTCCTGTGCGTTTCCTTCTGTTTCCTCTGCTTCTACCGGTTTTCTGTCCGAAGCATTCATCATCTGTTTCAGCTGCTCTTTTACCTGAGGCACGATCACTTCTGTCTTTCCGGAAACAGGCTCCATATGTATATCACCTGCATCCGGTTTCGTCTGTACAGATTCTTCCTGCTTTACCGGTACATCCGCCGTAGCTGCTGCAATCTCTTTTCTGAGAAGTTCATGGGCTTCGCTTGTCGCAGTCTGAATTGTTTCCGGCTGCGCAGGCTTCACAGGTTCCAACTCATCTTCATAGATTTCATCCACAAAACCGCCTGTTTTAATTTTCTTTCGTTCCGGAGCCTTTCCTTTCCTGCGTGCCCTTTCCTCTTTCTTAATCTGGCGTTCCTCTTCTTTATAACGCTTCTCTCTTGCCTTCTCTTCTCTCTTAAGTTCCTTCTTGCTCTTAACATATCCGGGTTCTGTATCTGTTTCATCATAATCATCCTGCGGTTCTTTTTTCAGAAGTTCCGCAACTATATACAGAATTACCAGGAAAAGGACGGCAAGTCCAAGAATAATAAGTCCCTCTATGCTTTCTGTTGCAAGAAGGAGATATCCTGCATATCCTACTGTGATCACAACCTTCGGTATGTAATCCTTCACCTCAACGGTAACAGGTTCTGCATTTTTGTCACTGGAATCTATCACCTTAAAAATATGATTCTTTTTATCCATTTCCGTAATCATATAACGGTATGCTTTAGAATCAGTCTGATACAGAATAGAATCGCCAACCGCTGCCTCTTTGATCTTTACCGGAATTGCATAAGTAACCGATCCCATGGGCAGATTCGTTTCTTTGCCAGAATCATCCATAATCTCTGTCGTAATTCCCAAAAACGGCGGAACTGCCAGCCCGACAACACAGACAATGGTGCATATCACTATAAAATGTACAATAAATTTCAGAAATTTTGACATTTGTTACGCTCCTCATTTCTACTCTTTTCGCTCATTATACCCTGTTTTATCTTTATGGTCAATCTAATGTTATTGTTATGGCAATGCAATTGATTGCTGTGTTACTGTTCACACACCACTATCCCGCGAGGTGTTTTGGCATGAATATGCCAAAATCCCGAGACATACAAGCCAAAATTCCATTGCCGCAGGCAATCTGGAATGAATTTTGGCTACGTTACTGTGAACGAAGTGAACAGTAACATTGCTGTCGTATACACGACAAAACACATCCGAAAAGCGGTCTTCCCTTCCGGATGTGTTCTATCCTGAATACTATTTGATCACTGATTACTTAAGTACTGCTCAATACCTGCCATAGCAGCTTCCTCATCCTCACCATTTGCAGATAAAGTAATTTCTTCCCCTGCATCAAGCCCAAGCGTCATCATACCCATAATGCTCTTTGCATTCACGCGCTTCTTTCCAATCTCTACATAAATCTCACTGTTGAACTGACTAGCCACCTGTACCAGCTGTGCCACCGGACGCGCTTCCAGACCTGTGGATAAATTGATGGTGATTGGTTTTTTGATCATAATAATTCTCCTCCTTGTTTCTCCCGCAGTTCGTCAGCCATTGCACTCAGCTTTCTCAGTCTGTGATTGACTCCCGATTTGCCCACCTGCGGGCTTAACATCATTCCTAATTCTTTTAGTGTAGCTTCCGGATACTGCATCCGAAGTTCAGCAACCTGTGCAAGTCCTTCATTAAGCTGCTCAAATCCTATTTTCTGCCGGACCAGCTTAATATCCTCCATCTGCTTGACGGCTGCATTTACGGTTTTATTAATATTCGCAGTTTCACAGTTTACTTTTCTGTTTACTGAATTTCTCATTTCCTTCAGTATGCGGATGTTCTCCAGGTCCATCAATGCCACATTAGCTTCCATAACAGCAAGCATGTCAACAATCTGCGCACCTTCTTTCACATAGACCACATGTGATTTCTTACGCTGTACGATTTTGGCATCTACCGAAAAACTGCGGATGATCGTCTGTAGCTGCTCTGCTCTTTTTGCATCAGAACATACAATCTCAAAATGATACCCCTTCTCAGGATCACTGATTGAACCGGATGCTAAAAAAGCTCCCCTGATAAACGCCCGTTTGCAGCAATTCTGCTGTACCACCAGCATATCCGACAATACAAGCGTACCCTGGTCGATACTGTTCGTGACAAGCCGCAGTGCCTGAAAAATTACCTGGATTTCTTCGGGATCAGTTATTTCTATTGTATATACCTTCACCCGTTTCAGGTGACTGTTCTCACGTACAAATATCTTTGTTTCTATATTAAATGTTTTTTGCAATAATGTAAAGCACTTTCTTGCAACTGCTTCATTTTCCGTCTGGATTTTCAGTTTACTGTCCCCTGAAAAACATTCCATTTTCCCACAGGAACATAAAATCGCAGCCAGTTCTGCCATTTTGCAATGTCTGGCCAATCCAATCTGTCTGGAAAGTTCTTCCTTCACCATCCCTGAAAAAGACATCTCTCCTTTATCATCCTTCCTGTTTTCTGACCAGTCGGTCTTTCTGTGCATCTCTGTGTTCCAGCCTGAATCCGTATTTTGTATTTCCAGACAATCTGGAATAAAGTTCTCTTGCCAGCGTGACGGAACGATGCTTGCCGCCTGTACATCCAATTGCGATCACCAGATTTGTCTTTCCCTCTTTCACATAATTCGGAATAAGGAAATTGATCATATCTTCCAGTTTATCCGCAAATGTCCTGGCTATATCACAATCCATTACATAATTAAAAACCCTGTCATCCAGCCCTGTCAGCGGTCTGAGTTCGTCCACATAGTATGGATTCGGTAGGAAACGCACGTCAAACACGAGATCCGCATCTGCCGGTATTCCATATTTAAATCCAAATGACAGTACAGAAATCATCATATTGCAGAAATCCTGATTATCTACAAATATCCTGTCGATCTCCTGTTTCAGTTCTCTTGTCAGAAGATTGCTGGTATCAATGATATAATCCGCACGCTCTTTCAGAAAACGCATCTTCTCTCTTTCCATCCGGATTCCATCATCCACTCTTCCCCCCATTGCAAGAGGATGACTTCTGCGGGTTTCTTTATAACGTTTGACCAGAACACTGTCCTGCGCATCCAGAAACAGGATTTCAAAATCATACCCTGCCTTTTTCATTCTGTCCAGTACAATCTCCAGCTCATCCAGAGAACGCCCGCTTCTTGCATCGATCCCCAGTGCAACATTCTGCACATCTTCTCCATGTATCTCAGGCATCAGTGATGCAAATTTCTCCAGTAAAGGGATTGGCAGATTGTCTACACAAAAATACTTCGCATCCTCCAACATTTTCAATGCAGATGTTTTTCCTGCTCCCGATACTCCTGTAACTATTACAAAACGCATTTTCTATCTCCCGTCACTTCTTAATCTCATCTGTTGCTCATTGGTCTTTGGTCTTTGCACTCTGTTCACAGTACTTTTTCGATTCAGTCAGATCAAAATTTTCCAAGAAATTTCACTTCCGGTTCAAGAGTTACGCCAAACTGTTCTTTTACTTTATCCTGTACATCTCTGAGCAGTCTGCACACATCTGCTGCAGTTGCATTATCTTTATTGATCACAAACCCACAGTGCTTCTCGGAAACCTGCGCACCGCCTGTCTGGTATCCTCTCAGCCCTGCATCCATGATCAGCTTTCCGGCAAAATACCCTTCAGGACGTTTGAATGTGCTTCCCGCACTTGGAAATTCAAGAGGCTGTTTGCTTACTCTCTGTTCTGTCAGTTCTTTCATTCTTGCTTTTATGGCTTCCTGATTCCCCTGTTCAAGAACGATCACTGCGCTCAACACCAGATATCCTTTTGTTTTCACAAGACTTGTGCGATATCCCATTTCCAGCTTCTCTGCCGGAAGTACGAGAATTTCTCCTGCAGCTGTCATAACAGTTACTTCTTTCAGCACATCTTTCATTTCACCGCCATAAGCACCTGCATTCATGACAACTGCACCGCCTAATGTGCCGGGAATTCCTCCGGCGAACTCAAATCCTGTCAGCGACGCATTTTTAGCTGCCGCCGCGATCTGTGACAGCAGGGCTCCTGCTGTTGCATGGATTTCATTTCCTTTTACTGTAATATCACCATAATTTCTGTAAAGCTGAATAATGACACCCCTGTATCCTTCATCGCTTACCAGAAGATTACTTCCATTTCCAAGAATGAAATATGGCAGTTCTTCATTTTTGCATATCTTCAGAATCCCACTCAGTTCTTCCTCAGAAGACGGAAGCAAAAAGTAATCTGCCGGACCGCCAATCCGAAATGTGGTATGACGTTTCATGGGTTCATCCACTTTCACTTTCTCTTCTCCCAGCAGATCATTAAATTTCTCTATTATATTCTGATTCACAGATTTCATTCCTCAATCTTTCTATATTTATTATGATTTGTTATGTTTCTTTTGACGTTTTCATTCTGTCGGATTTTCCGATCAGTTCCTAGTACATCGTTTCGTAAATAACTATACCAATCGCGTAGGATGCGGATTCGAGTGTGCTGGTATAAAAACGCAGGCGTAGCGGGCTACGCTGAGGCTTTTAGACCTGTGCAATCGGATTCGCAGACAAGTGAGTGGTATAGTTATTTCGAAAACGATGTACTAGAGTGTCAGATAATACAGTCATTATACTGTTACTGTTCACTCCGTTCTCAGTAACTTAGCCAAAATTCATTCCAGATTGCCTGCGGCAATAGAATTTTGGCTTGTATGTCTCGGGATTTTGGCACATTCATGCCAAAATACCTCGCGGGATAGCGGTGTGTGAACAGTAACATTATACTATCTCTCTCTCCAAAAGTACAGTTATTCATACACTCTTTTGCTGCCGGATATATTACCAGAATTACTGTTCACTCTGTTCTCAGCAACAAATGAATGACAGTGTATATATTTTTATATTTCTGCCATAATACATATCACAGATATATCTGTCCGGTGCTTCACAATAACAGACTGCCGGACAGTTACCTGGAAACTTCTTTTGTTGTCGGCAGGATCGGAGGCACTTATGTTAGAGCAGATTTTTCTCGGATTTACAGGACTATGTTCCGGTTTTATTATTGCCGGAGGACTAACCGGTCTTATGATCGGCCTTTCTATTATTCCCAGATATGCAGGAATTACCCACACAGCAGATCATATATTGCTGTACGAAGACATCACATTCTGGGGAACAGAACTTGGAAACCTGTTCTTTCTTTTTCACTGGAATATCCGGTTCGGCACCCCGTTTCTGATTCTGTACGGGCTCTTTTCAGGGATTTTCCTTGGTGGATGGATCATGGCCCTGGCAGAGATGGCAGATATTTTCCCTATCTTTGCCAGAAGAAGCAGATTCCAGAGAGGTCTTTCTTTTACAATCCTGTGCATAGCCGCCGGCAAAACTGTCGGGGCACTGATTTACTATTATAACGGATGGCTGCCATAATTTCCAGCTAATCTTTAACATCAGTGCCAAAAAAGCAGCAATCGATTACTCTTTACTCCGTTCTCAGTAACCTGGTGTGCCAAAATTCCAGATTTTCAATCAGAAAGGTTTTATATTATGTCAGACAATAATCCCAGTCAGAAAAAGCAGAAACAATATGAAGAATACGTAAAAGCAGTCACTCCTGTCCACAGCCTGCCACTGAATATGTGCAAAGCCTTTTTCACAGGCGGAGTCATCTGTGTTGTTGGACAGGTCATCTTAAATTACGCAGATAACCTTGGGCTGGACAAAGATACCGCCGGCTCCTGGTGTTCCCTTATCCTGATCCTTTTCAGTGTGATCCTCACAGGATGTAATCTTTATTCCAAAATCGGCAGATTCGGCGGTGCCGGAAGCCTTGTCCCGATCACCGGTTTTGCCAATTCCGTAGCTTCCTCTGCGATCGAATATAAGGCAGAAGGACAGGTATTCGGTATCGGATGCAAAATATTTACGATCGCAGGACCCGTAATTCTTTATGGAATCCTGAGTTCATGGATTCTCGGTGTGATTTATTATCTTTTTACAATAATCCCGTAACTATTAGCATCCATATCCTGAGAGGTGTTTTTGCATAAGAATCATACAATTATACAAGGAGGTTTTCTATGAACAGACAAATGACCTGCGGTACATCCAGCATTTCATTTCAGAATCCTGTCTTTGTTCAGAGCTGTGCTTCTGTTGTCAGCCAGAAAGAGGGGGAAGGGCCATTGGGCGCATACTTTGATACCATATGTGAAGATCCCATGTTTGGAACAGATACCTGGGAAGCTGCAGAAAGCACTCTGCAAAAACAGGCCGCTCTGCTGGCAATCAAAAAAAACGGCCTCACCTGTTCCGATATACAGCTTCTTTTTGCAGGCGACCTGCTGGCTCAGACATCAGCCTCTTCTTTCGGAACCGCTGATCTGAAAATTCCTTTTTACGGTCTTTTCGGAGCATGCTCCACTATGGGAGAATCTCTTTCCCTTGGTTCAATGTGTATCGACGGCGGGTACGGAAAATATATTCTCTGCGCAACTTCCAGCCACTTTGCCAGCGCAGAAAAAGAATTTCGTTTTCCCCTGGGATATGGAAATCAAAGGCCCTTATCTGCTACCTGGACAGTCACCGGTGCCGGAGCCTGTATACTTGGATATGAACCGCCACCACGCCCGGACAACAAAACACTAAACACACTCCGTAACCGCAATATCTGTGCAGTTATAACAGGAATCACCACCGGAAGACTGATTGACTTTGGGTTCAGGGATTCCCTCAATATGGGAGCCTGCATGGCTCCTGCTGCCTGCGACACCATAGCCCGAAATCTTCAGGATTTTCACCGAAAACCATCCGATTATGATGCCATCTTCACCGGTGACCTGGGCATGGTAGGACAGACAATCCTGTTCGACCTTCTCACAGAAAAAGGATTTGATATCTCATCTGTCCATCAGGACTGCGGTATGCTGATCTATGATCCTCAGACTCAGGATACACATTCCGGCGGCAGTGGATGTGGATGTGCCGCCTCTGTTCTGGCAGGCTATATTCTTCCGGGTATTATACAGAAAAAATGGAAAAGGATTCTCTTTGTTCCCACAGGTGCCCTTCTGTCAAAGGTAAGCTTCAACGAGGGGGATCCAATTCCCGGTATCGCACACGCTGTTGTAATAGAACAGTACAGGGTTCCGGATATGATGTAGATACAGAAATTTTTTCAGGAGGAAAAATACATGGACTATTTTAATGCATTCTGGACAGGCGGACTGATCTGTGCCCTGGTACAGATTCTTCTGGACAGGACAAAGCTTATGCCCGGACGGATCATGGTACTTCTGGTATGTACAGGCTCTGTTTTAAGCGCTGTCGGAATCTATCAGCCATTTGCAGAATTTGCCGGAGCAGGCGCTTCTGTTCCCCTGCTTGGTTTTGGCAATATCCTGTGGAAAGGAATGAAAGAATCCATTGACAAAAACGGACTGATCGGACTCTTTATGGGAGGCTTTACCGCCTGCGCAGTGGGAGTCTCCGCAGCTTTGATTTTCTCTTATCTTGCAAGCCTGATCTTCAAGCCCAAAATGAAAGGATAACATACCATGAGTGATACTCTCTATTTACAGTTAGATCAGAATATCCAGATAAACCATCCACACATTTATCTTCAGGACATTGCAAAACTTTCCTGCAGCAACAGTAAAATCCTGAATCGGCTCCGGGTGATGCCGGTTATAAATCTTGACCAGAATAAACCAGGACGTTATGTAATGTCTGTCATGGATCTGATCTCCGAAATCAAAAAAAAAGAACCGGACCTTGAAATCAATAATATTGGAGAAGCCGACTTTATCATCACTTTTAAAAACAAACCCGGTTCCGGACTTGTCTGGCAGTGGTGCAAGATTATTTTCGTCGGTCTTGCCGCCTTTTTCGGTGCAGGTTTCTCTATCATGACATTTAATAACGATGTAGATGTCGGTGGTCTCTTCTCGCAGATCTATACCCAGGTCACAGGACAGACTTCCGGTCATTTTACTGTTCTTGAGATCACTTATTCCATAGGAATCGGACTTGGGGTACTTTTCTTCTTCAATCATTTCGGCCATATGAAAATAACAGATGATCCAACGCCTATGCAGATACAGATGCGTCTGTACGAGGAAAATGTTAATAAAACTCTTATTGAAGACATTGACCGTACTTCCGAAAAGTGATATACTTCGATAGCCGAGTGTTCGAAACCTTCCACTCGTAAAACAAATACTAAAGGAGATAATCAAATATGAAAAACAAAGGTACTCAGTTTCTGACAGAAGCAGCAGTGATCGGAGCTATTTATGTGGTTCTGACTCTTTTATTTGCACCACTTAGCTATGGCGAAATTCAGATTCGCTTTTCGGAAGCACTAACTATTCTGCCATTCTTTACACCTGCTGCGATTCCGGGATTATTTGTGGGATGTATCATTGCCAATCTCTTTGGTGGTGCCATTCCTGTAGACATTATTTTCGGAAGCATCGCAACACTGATCGGAGCAGTATTTACTTACAGACTCCGCAGCTGCAACCGTTTTCTTGCGCCGATCCCGCCAATTGTTTCCAATGCAATCATCGTGCCATTCGTACTTCACTTCGGATACGGAGTAAATCTTCCGATTCCGCTTATGATGCTTACCGTAGGTATCGGAGAAGTAGTTTCCTGTGGTGTAGTAGGACTGATTCTTCAGACAGCCCTTCTGAAATACAAAAATGTGATCTTCAGATCACAGAGAACTGTATAACTTACGACATATAACAATAAAGATATTATAGCAAAAAGAGTGTGCAATATTATAGTAATCCGCACACTCTTTTTGTTACTGTTTACTCCTTTCACAGTAACCTCTTTTTTATTTACCTCTTCAGAGAATACTCCACCTTCTACAAGCGATGAGTTAATTACTCCCATCTGCTTATACCTGCTTTTTAAGTTCCTTCAGAATCCGCTTTTCCATCCTGGACACTTGGACCTGGGAAATTCCCATCTCTGCCGCAATCTCCGTCTGCGTCATATCCTTAAAATATCTCATACCGATCAGCTGACGTTCTCTTGCATCCAGTTTTTTCAGTATTTCATCCAGAAAAATCCTGTTCAGTGCTGCATCCTGTCCATTTTCTTTTTCCTGGAGCCTGTCCATAAGCGAAATATCATTTCCATCTCCCTGATAGATAATTTTGTGCAAAGATTCCACTTCAGCTCCTGATTCCATCGACATCACCACTTCATCTACTGAAAGTTCTGTCGCTTTCGCAACTTCCTCCAGTATCGGTTCACGTCCCAGTTCTTTTTCCAGTGCTTCTCTCGCAGAATAAATTCTGGCACAGTTCTCTTTCAGGTTTCTGCTCACCTTAAGCATCCCGTCATCCCTCAGATAGCGTCTGATTTCACCTATGATCATGGGAACAGCATAAGTTGAAAACTTCACATCATACGAAATATCAAAACGATCTATGGCTTTCAGTAGCCCAATGCTTCCTATCTGCACGATATCTTCCATTTCCACACTGCGCCCGGCAAATCTTTTCGCCATGCTGTACACAAGTCCTGCGTTTTCTTTAAATACAGTATCTCTTGCTTCTTTATCCCCCTGTTGTGACTTCATGATCAGAGCAAGAGTATGGTCCATTCCTACCTCCCGATCGTCTTTTTCATATGGACAACTGTTCCATATCCCACCTTTGATTCTACTGTTACCTCATCCATAAACGCTTCCATAAATGTAAATCCCATCCCGGAACGATCCTTCTCCGGCTTTGTTGTAAAAAGAGGCTCCATAGCTTTTGCAACGTCTCTGATCCCCACTCCCTTATCGATCACATCAACCCATAATTTCTGCCCTTCCCTTCTGCAGAAAATCTCTATCTTCTGCACCTGGCCTTCATAAGCATGAATAATACAGTTTGTCACAGCCTCTGACACAGCAGTTTTCAGATCTGCCACTTCCTCCAGAGTAGGATTCAGCTGTGTGCAGAAAGCTGCCGCCGCAACTCTTGCCAGCCCCTCATTCTCAGGTCTGCTGTCAAAAATAATTTTCATTTCATTGGTATTTTCCATAATAGTTTTCTTCCCCCTCTCTTTAGACTTCCCCACAGATTTCGACAAATTTATATACCCCTGACAGATGCAGCAGCTTTTCAATATAGGAATTTACTCCTGTAGCCTGTATACAGTCACCGCGCATCCCCATCATCCGGTATCTCCCCATGATCAGCCCTATCCCTGAACTGTCCATAAACGCTGTTCCTGAAAAATCAAATGTGATCGTCCGTATATATTTTTTCCGTATAATATCATCTGAATCTCTGCGTATCTCGTCTGTCACCATATGATCTACCTCTTTCGGTAAATGAATGATCAGGGAATTTCCCTGTATTTCAAATCTGTTCTCCATCATATCCCTCCTCACTTTTTGTCAGGCGAATGTTCGCAATCCACTTTGCAGTGTAGCTCTACATCAAATAACTGTTTATTGCTTTTCGCAGCCTCCTACTTGATTCGGTAAAAAAAGAGACACATGACTTCCATGCATCTCTTTTGTATCTTTACATCTTCTTATAATACTTCATGTCTTCTGCCACATCAAAATGAAAACCCGGTATCAGTATCCGGAATCGTCATAATCACCGGTGTCGTAACTTCCATCATCCGCCGAATCACCATCAGAATTATCGTAAGAACCATCATCATATTCCCCACTGTCATAGGAACCATCGTCATAACTTCCATCTTCCGCTGAATCTGAAGAAACATCTCCCTCTGCGCTGTCAGCACTGCCGGTTCCGTCTGTGACTTTCGCATCTGTAGTTCCTTCGATCCCGGTCGTACCTGTAGTGTTACAGATTGTATTGTAAATTCCTTTCAGATCCGCAGGCAGCAAATCCGCATAAACATTCTGTATCTTCAATGCCGCTTCATCTGTATTCTGTTGCTGCAATGCTGAGTACGCCTCGATCAGAGCCTCATAACTGCTGCTTTTTTTCTTCTCTTCCTCTATCTGTTTGGAGGCCGCCTCAACTGTGTCTCCAGATTCCTGAGCCTGACTCTGTGCCTTTGTCAGCTCAGCTCCCTGACTGGACACTGCATCACTGTATTTCATAATCTGCTGATTCGCTTCCCTGTAGATTCCCTGACGTATGGCAGGAACAGCCAGAAGATAAAACGCCAGCAATCCTGCACAAAATCCGGCAACCAGTGTAAAAAACAGCGGAATCCTTCCTTTTTCTTTATACTGAGGAATCTGGATTGCCATATCATTCTCACTGCTGTCCACAGCTTTCCTGTTTCTTTTATTCTGACGTTCCAGACGTGTGGATACTCCTGTCTGTTCGTCAATCTCTCTCAAAAAACGAAGGGTTGTTGTATTTGTTTTATCAATCCGCGCGGCTTTCCTTAACGTCTTTCTTGCCTTGTTATATTCCCCCTCTTTCATCTGCACAAGTGCCAGAAGATGGTAACCTTTGATCAGTTTTGGATTCTGTATGAGAATCTTCTTCAGCCTGATCGCAGCCATATCCTCATGACCTTCCCTGCACAGGTTTAAGGCATCATTATACTTTCTGATCGTTTCATTGATCGCCTCAAGCTTATTGGAGTTCGCCTGCAGCTTGTTAATATATTCTGATGCCAGATTTCTGGATGGCTGAAGATTCTTACTGATCACCCATTCACTGAGTGCGGCAACCACCTCCCCTGTCTCAAAATATACCAGTCCAAGAAGATTTCTCGCCTGAATATTATGCTTATTATAAATAAGACTCTGCTTCAGACAGTCAATCGCCCCTGAAAGATCGCGGACACTGGCTTTCTCAAGCCCCCGGTTGTAATACTGTCTGGAAAGGTAATCTACCTTTTTCTGGATCAGCACATTACATCCACATTTCGGGCAGTAATCCAGATCTTTGTCCACCAGAAATGCGCCACAATTCATACAATTCATGTGTATCTCCTTATTTTACCCGTCTGCCACTCTTGGCTTCGCGGAGAACTTCCTGAAGAATATCCAGGATATCCGTCAGTTCTCTCTCATAAATCGCACCCTCCGCATCTGCCACATCCAGACAGGGTTCAAATTTCTTCAGTTCCTCTTCATAATCTATCATTTCTTATTTCTCCTGATCACATCTTTAATCTCACCGACAAGATACAGGGAACCCACGCAGAAGAGCATTCCGTCATCCCCCTTTACTTCCAGTGCTCTACCAAAGGCTTTCTCAACATCCTCCACTACTTCCACAGAAGAAGCACCTGCTTCTGTAAAAAGCTTTGCAAATCTCTCAGCAGGAACCTGGCGATATCCGCCAACAGAGGTTACTACCACTTGACGGAACGTGATCCTGCTGCAGATCGTATGTATCATATCTGTATAATCTTTGTCATCTACTGCTGAAAAAAGCAAAGTCAGCGGACATTCTTTCTGAAAATGTTCTGCTGTCTCTACAAATTTCTCTACCCCGTCCTCATTGTGAGCACCGTCCACGATCACGCCCGGAAGCACTGTTTCCATTCTTCCCTGCCAGCGTGTTCCGGCAATTCCCACATGGATCTGATCCATAGATACAGAAATCACATTCTGCAGAACCTCAATCGTCTTTAATGCAAGTGCACTGTTCATCACCTGATACTTTGCAATAAACGGAATGGAGAAAACCATATCCTTATAATACTCATTCCGAAATGCAAAATCAATTCCCGCCGAAGTATTTCTGAGCACTTCTGTATCTGATCTCTTCACTTCATAAGCAGGGCTTCCCAGTTCTTCTGCTCTGGCACGGATCACTTCTGCTGCATCCGGGTCGTTTCCGTCATAGATTACCGGTACCCCCGGCACAATGATCCCGGCCTTTTCTCCTGCGATTTTGGCAACTGTATCTCCCAGATACTGCATATGATCCAGACTGATCGATGTGATCACACAGGCAACAGGATTCTCCACAGCAGTAGTCGCATCCATTCTTCCGCCCAGTCCTGTTTCCAGAGTCACATAATCAACACCTGCATCTGCAAAGATCACCATTCCCATCAGAAAAAGCATCTCAAAATAAGTCGGATGATAGCTGCCTTCTGCAACCAGTTCATCCGCAAGTACCTTTACTTTCTCAAAGGCCTTCAGGAAAGTATCATTATCAATATTCACCTCATTGATCTGGAAGCGTTCATTAATCTCCACCAGATGAGGAGAAGTAAATAATCCGCAGGAATATCCCGCCTCTCTCAGAACAGAGGTCAGAAACGCACATGTACTTCCCTTTCCATTAGTTCCTGCCACATGGATCACCTTAAACTTATCCTGAGGATTACCAAGTCTTCTCAGACATTCCTTTGTGTGATCCAGACTGTTCTTCTTTGTAAATTTCGGAGTTTCATCAATATAAGCAACTGCTTCTTCGTAATTCATAAAAAAATTCCACCACTTATCTATAATGTATTTAGTTACTCTAACATTATATAATAGTGGTGGAAGATGTCCAGTACCAATCGTAATATTTTATCCGACAAAATTATGGATTAATTTTCATTCGTACCGGCACTTTCTGTTAATTTCCATTTATTATTTGAATAAAGTGCATAGCAGGACCGGTCATAGCTCTTGCTCAGCGGTTTTCGCGTCGAGCTGTTGCTTCGTTGGATCACCGCAAGCCTGTCGAAATCATTCAGCTCCGTACCTGTGATCATCAACGTAGTCGGATTGATATAGACCGTATCATACCATTCTCCGTTCAGCTTGATTTCACTGGACGGCGTAAATTCCGTTCCCTTAATGTAATATGTATGATCTGCCTCAGAGATACATTGAATGGAATCCAGAGTCACATCATAGATTCCCATACGCATTCTGGTACGCAGATAAGGACTTTCGCCGCTTTCCCCGTAGGAATATCTCTTTCCATAAAGGAGGTCATACTGCAGGGTTTCCAGATCCACCTGATAATTTCTGGTATTTCTTCTCGCCTGATGATAGCGGAAAACAGTTCCCTCATGGATTCCCACACGATCCATAACCTCTGCCGCCATCTGGTATGCTGCAAGATTTTCATTCTTTTTCTTAAGTCCGAAGTTATCCCACATCACATACTCTGTCTGGAACAGATACTTGTTCTTCAGGTCCTCCACAGTCAATCCCATAGTCGGAAGGTGGTCACCGTACATAACAAGAACCACATCCTCAGGATAATCTGCCAGCTTATCTGTCAGCTCTTTGACAAAATTATCCATCTCATGGATCTCATTTACGTAATATTCCCATTTATTGTTCTCTTCCTCAGTCGGCGCACCGGAAACTGTGATCTCAGGATCTTCCAGAATCTGCTCATCCGGATATGCACCATGTCCCTGTACAGAAATAGTATATACATAATCCGGTCCCTCAGTGGAGTCCAGACATTTCAGAATCTCATCTGTCAGAACCTCATCCTTTACCCAGCCATTTGGATTCTTCTCGTTCTCTCTTGCCATGTACTCTTCGGAAGTAAACGTATCAAATCCGAGATTCGGGAAAATAGATCTTCTTCCATAGAAGTTTGCCTCATTATTATGAACCGCATGGGTGGTATAACCCAGATTCTTCAGTACATAAGGTGCACTCTCACATGTAGTCTCTCTCAGAATACTCTTATAAGGATATTCCCCAGGTCCAAAATAATGCATACTCATTCCTGTAATGGATTCAAATTCCGTATTGGCAGTACCTGCACCGACAGACGGAACCTTATAATATCCTGAAGAATATTCCTTCATCAGCTTACGGAAGGTCGGAATCGGGTCTTCTGAAATATCCAGGTAATTAACCAGCGTAGGATCAAAGAATGATTCTAACTGCAAAAACAGAATATTCGGCCGCTTTTCTTCCTGCGTTTCCGGAAGATTCTTTTCCGTCTTCTCAATTCTTTTGATTTCTTTCTCAGAATAATCTCTCGGACAACTGATTCCCGTATTGAAAATCGTAGTTGCCAGACAGTAAGGATATCCATAATCCTCATATGCAAAAGCAATATTTCCAAAGTAATTGGAAAGTACCCTCTTCTCCAGTGCCAGCTGTGTACTTCCTGCAAAAAGAGCAACTGCCAGCAGGATCAGAGGAATATTGTAGCGATATTTAATCTTTTTCTGATACTTCGGTCCTTTAATAAGTAGCATCAGCAGTAAAATAACAAGAATCCCAAACAGGATGCAGACTGCCACAACGCCTGCAACAGGCAGATATTTGTTGGCAATCTTCATTGCATCTGTGATCAGATGCAGATCCGGTCCTGTAAACGGTGTAACACGGTTGAGCAGGAGAACACCGTTAATAATGGCCAGTATCAGCCAGAACAACGTAACCAGTACTCTCCAGAATACTCTCCTGTGAAACAGATAAACAATTAGTGACGAGGTAAAAATGAATGCCGCATTATATGCAAAAACCAGAGGTCTCTGTGTCATATAATTCCAGGCTTCTATAAACGAGTGACGGCAGATTGCCTCCATAACAAAATATCCCGCTGCGCTGGCAAGTACATGGAGTAAAAGGGAGATTTTGTTACAAATCTTATACAATTTCATCTAAACACTCCCTTATTTCTTAAGCTGCTCTAACTGTCCTTTAACCTTATCCATCATTTCTTTATATTTCGCAAGTTTGTCTTTCTCCGCATCCACCTTGGCAGCAGGTGCCTTGTTTACGAAGTTCGGATTATTCAGCATACCTTCACATCTTGCGATCTCTTTTGTGAGACGTTCTGTTTCTTTTGTAAGACGTTCAATCTCTTTATCTTTGTCAATCAGGTCTTCCAACGGCATATATACAACCGCATTGGAAACAACTACTGAAACTGCATCTTCACTGATTCCGTTCTTGTCTGTCTGTACCAGAATCTCTTTTGCAAATGCAAGATTTACAAAGGATTTCTTGCTGTTCTCATACATTGCTGCTGTTTCAGCATCCTTTGCCACAATATGCAGGCTTGTCTTGCGGTTATTCGGAACATTCATCTCTGTTCTGGTATTACGGATACCTCTTACAACCTCTTTGAATCCCTCGATTGCTTTCTCAGCATCCGGGAAGTTTCTCTCTTCTCTGTATACAGGCCATTCAGAGATCATAATAGACTCTTCTTCAGGAAGAAGTGTGCAGTAGATTTCCTCTGTGATAAACGGCATATACGGATGAAGAAGCTTCAGGCCTTCTGTCAGCGCTGTTCTTAATGTCCAGAGTGCATCATTTGCTGCCTTCGGATCTTCCTCTGCCTTCCACAGACGAACTTTAGCCATCTCAATATACCAGTCGCAGAGTTCATCCCACAGGAAGTCATAAACCTTCTGTACTGCAATACCAAGTTCATATTTTTCCATGTTCTCTGTAGCTTCGCGGATCACTGTATTTAAGTGAGACAGAATCCATTTATCCTCTGCACAGAGATCATTTAAGTTCTCCGGCTCTGTCACTGTCTTGCCTTCCAGGTTCATCATGATGAAACGGGAAGCATTCCAGATCTTGTTTGCGAAGTTACGGCTTGCTTCTACCTTTTCCCAGTAGAAACGCATATCATTTCCAGGTGCATTACCTGTCATCAGAGTAAGACGAAGAGCATCTGCGCCGTATTTATCAATAACTTCCAGAGGATCGATACCGTTTCCAAGAGACTTACTCATCTTACGTCCCTGGGAGTCACGTACCAGACCATGGATCAGTACATGATGGAACGGAACCTGATCAGTCTGCTCCAGAGCAGAGAATACCATACGGATAACCCAGAAGAAGATAATGTCATATCCTGTAACAAGTACATCTGTCGGATAGAAATATTCCAGTTCCGGTGTTTTCTCCGGCCAGCCAAGTGTGGAGAATGGCCATAATGCAGAACTGAACCAGGTATCCAGTGTATCCTCATCCTGATGAAGATGTGTACATCCGCATTTCGGGCATTTCTCAGGCATTTCTCTTGCAACTACTACTTCACCGCACTCATCACAGTAATAAGCCGGAATTCTGTGTCCCCACCATAACTGTCTGGAAATACACCAGTCGCGGATATTCTCAAGCCAGTGAAGATACGTCTTGTCAAAACGGGACGGAACGAATTTCAGATCTCCGTCATCCAGAGCTTTGATCGCAGCCTTTGCCATCTCGTCCATTTTTACAAACCACTGTGGCTTGATCATAGGCTCTACCGTTGTGCCGCAGCGGTCATGAGTTCCAACGCTGTGGTTGTGAGGAACTACTTTTACCAGAAGTCCAAGTTCTTCCAGATCTGCTACCATTGCCTTACGTGCTTCGTAACGGTCCATACCAGCGTATTTTCCGCCAAGCTCGTTGATGGTCGCATCGTCATTCATAATGTTGATCTCTTCCAGATTGTGACGACGTCCAACCTCAAAGTCGTTAGGGTCATGGGCAGGTGTGATCTTTACACATCCTGTTCCGAATTCTTTGTCTACATATTCATCGGCGATCACCGGGATTTCTCTGTCTGTGAGAGGAAGCTTCAGCATCTTGCCGATGAGATCCTTGTAGCGCTCATCTTCCGGATTTACGGCAACAGCAGTATCACCCAGCAGGGTTTCCGGACGTGTAGTTGCAATCTCTACGAAACGTCCCTCTTCCCCTACGATCGGGTAATTAATGTGCCAGAAAAATCCGTCCTGATCCTCATGCTCAACCTCTGCATCAGAGATGGAAGTCTGGCATACAGGACACCAGTTGATGATTCTGGAACCTTTGTAGATATAGCCTTTTTCATATAATTTGATAAATACTTCCTGTACTGCCTTGGAACATCCCTCATCCATTGTGAAACGTTCTCTCTCCCAGTCTGCGGAAGCACCCAGTTTCTTTAACTGATTGATGATCTTTCCGCCGTACTCCTCTTTCCATGCCCACGCATGTTTTAAGAATTCCTCACGGCCGATATCGTGTTTGTCGATGCCTTCTTTTTTCAGCTTGTCGATAACCTTAACCTCTGTAGCGATAGCTGCATGGTCAGTTCCCGGCTGCCATAATGCTTCATAGCCCTGCATTCTCTTGAAACGGATCAGGATATCCTGCATAGTTTCATCCAGCGCATGTCCCATATGAAGCTGGCCAGTTACGTTTGGCGGCGGCATAACAATAGTAAACGGTTTCTTGTCCGGATTTACTTTTGCATGGAAATATCCATTGTCCATCCATTTTGTGTAAAGACGCTCTTCGATTCCCTTAGGATCGTAAGTTTTTGCAAGTTCTTTGCTCATAATGTCCTCCTGATATTCTATCTCTGTAATAAAAGTATCTGCGGATCACTCCGCTGTAAAGCAGCCCACAGCTCTATAAGCTTATTCGATTAAAAAACGCCCTTTACACGCATTATACGTGCAAAGGGCGATATAAATCGCGGTACCACCTTAGTTTGTCTCTCATTCCCTTAACGCGGGATACGTGAAAGCCTACCATGCGCGTATATGAATCTCAGTATTATCATACCACTCACTTCAGCCTCCCGGCTCCAAAGCTACCTTCAGCGCTTCTGTTTCCGGGAAACCTTCCAGCTTATAAGCTTCCCTCTCTGTGGGACATTACCGCCTACTCCTCTTTTTCACAGCCTTTTTCTGGATTCTACTATAATGAAAAAAGGCTTTCTTGTCAAGAATGTTTCTCCGGATTTCACAAATTTATCTGATGTCATACGTATATTTTTCCCGCATTGTCGAACAAAATTTTATCAATAATATCCTTTGCATTATTTACGGAAAGATATCCGTCCTCTATTTTTTCTCTCAGAACACTACACAGTGAAAAACGGAATGCAAGAAGGGAGCCATAACTTTCCTCTACTGTCCATGTATCACATCCCCAGCAGATTTTATCAATCTGGGACATCTCGATCAGCTGATGCATTACACGTTTTGATGCAGTGTAGGATAAGATTGGAAGCCAGGTCAGATCCGGATACAGATTCGGATATCCGTCTACTATGGAAAAGAGATCATCTACCCATGGAAAGCCGCAATGCAGCAGTACGAATTTTGTTTCCGGATTATTTTTTATCACATTGTTCAACTGCAATATATTCGTATCTATGACTTGTCCCATTCCTGTATGGCACTGCAATGGAAGTGACACTTCCGCCGCAATTTCACATATTTTCCAGAACAAATAGTCCTGAAAACATCTGATATCTTCCTGGGTTATATCCGACTCTTTTAAACGGAATACCCTTTCAGCCTGCTCCCGCGTCACTTTTTCAAAATGAAGACTACGCTCATAGGCCATCGCTATTTTTAAGGCCACACAGCCCTCACTCTTTTTTTGTATGATCCACTTTCTGACCCACTCCACATAATCCTGTAAATTGTCCGGCAGCTCACCGAAGTTCTCTTCCAGTGATACACCGTCATGATTGCGAAGTCCTTTTTTATAGCCCAAAAAGAACAGATCCAGTCGAAAAGCAGGCGTAAACAGTTCCGGTCTTCCATTGTCAGAGCCCGGATTCCAGTAGGTATCTACGATTACTTTTTGATACTTACACTTATTTTTCAGTACATCCATGTAAAAGTCGGGATTTTGATGCGCTTTTCTGATCTGATCTGAAATCTGATCCCAGTTCTGAGCTGTGATCGGCTCCGATATTCCATACAACTCCCCGATTGCCTTTTGAAGCCAGACAAAATAAGATTTATATCGTGTTTTTTCCAGATATGCATTCCTGCTTTCTGCTGTTGTCCCCGGAGTTACCTGCTGCCATTGTAAATACGTATTATTTATCAGCTTATCCAGATCAAAATCCACCATCGCCTGTTCTGGCAGATGATGTGAATGCGTGTTCCTGATTTTATGATCGGATATATAGTTCATTAATTCCTGCTCTATCTGATTTGCTGTTCCCATGATAATATTCCCCTTTCTTCCTCTTATCCATTCTATCCGTTTGACTACATATTTAAAAACCACAGAAAAACAATTTCTTCTTTTCCGCAATAAAGCGACAGATCGTTTATTCCACACTTTTCAGGGATTCTACCATGTCAATCTTCTTTAATTTCTGATGCATAAACAGATTTACGATCATGGAGAATCCAATTGTCAGCAGTCCGCAGTACAGGAAACTGACAGGATTAATATTTCTTCCGAACATGACCGCATCCACTTCCACAGTACGGATAATATACCTGTGCAAAAAGATTCCGAATACAGCCCCTGCCAGCACGCCTATGAAGGTAAGAATAACATTCTCCCTGTATACATAGGCAGAAACTTCAGTATCATAGAATCCCAGCACCTTCAGGGTTGCCAGTTCTCTCTGGCGCTCCGTAATATTGACATTGTTCAGATTATACAGAACCACAAAAGCAAGCATTCCCGCAGAAATGATCAGCACTATGATTACCGTATCCAATGCTCCAAGCATTCTGTGAAGCTGAGCCTCCAGACTGCTGGTATAGCTGATGCTTAACGCAGCCGGATACTTCAGGATCTCATTTCCCACCTCAGATTCTGATTCTTTGTACTCCTCTTTTACTGTGAACACAGTTGCAGAATAGTTCGGCTTCTCCCCGAAGGTCTGTTCATAGACATTTCCTGTCATATAAATATAATGTCCCATGTAATTCTCTGTCACTGCTGCGATCTTTGTCTCATAATTTTTTCCATCCTTTGTGATGGTCATGGTATCCCCGACTTTCAGTCCTGTCAGGGTCGCCGTCTTCTCACTGATCACTGTACCTGCTTCCGTCAGCTTATATTTCTCTTTTGTCTTTCTGTCCTGAAGAGTTACATCCTTATTAAAGGTCTCAAGATTCTCAGGCACATAAACATATACGCTAATATTGGATTTATTTCTGGGAACACTCATCTTGGTAAACTGCACATGAGTATATCTCTCGATCTGACTGTTATTTTTCAGAAACTCATCCAGTTCCTGTCTCTCCTTATCTGTAGCATCCTCATCATCAATGATCGTTCCTGTGTAATGCTGAAGTTCCTGATACTGCCGTCTGGCAATATCCATAATGGAATCCCTGAGTCCAAAACCTACCAGCATTAGCGCCATACTTCCCGAAATACCGAAAATCGTCATAAAGAAACGTTTTTTATATCGGAAAAGGTTTCTCAGAGTAGATTTCCATGTAAAATTCAGATGCTTCCAGAAAAGCGGGATCCGTTCCAGCAGGATTCTCTTACCCTCTTTGGGAGCAGGAGGACGCATCAGTGATGCCGGAGTTTCCGCCAGTGCCCTGTAACAGGAGAAAATGGTGGCTCCGACGGTACACACAGTTGCCGCACCTGCTGCTATCATTGCAAATTTAAACTCATAACGGATCTGGATATTGTTCATCATGCCCTTGTACATAATGCCATACCCGTTAATAATAACCAAAGGCAGGATCTTCTCTCCGATCAGAATTCCCAGAATACTGCCTCCCACAGTGGCAAGAAAGGCATACAGCAGATATTTGGATGCAATCGCATACTTGCCGTATCCCAGAGCCTTCATTGTACCGATCTGGGTTCTCTGTTCTTCCACCATTCGTGTCATGGTAGTCAGACTTACCAGTGCAGCCACCAGGAAAAAGATAACAGGGAAAACCTGTCCGATACTTCTCATTCTGTCTGCATTATCCCCATAATCTGAATATTCCGGCAGATCATTGCGGTCCGTTACCATCCATTCCGGCATACTGATATCATCGATCTCATCCTGAGCATCCTGAATCTTCTTCTCACCGTCTGCAATTTCTTTCTCTGCATCCCTCTTGCCGTCTTCGTATTCTTTTTTACCTTCTTCCAGATCCTTCTCAGCTTTCTTGATGTCCTTTCTGGAATCCTTCAGCTTCTGTTCGTTCTCTGAGATTTCTTTCTCTCCATCCCTCAGCTTCTGTTCATTGTCGGCAATCTCTTTCTCGCCGGAAGCAAGCTTCCCTTCATTCTCCCGAATCTGTGCTTCTCCTGAAGCAAGTTCTGCCTCCTTCTCCTCTAACTGAGCCTGACTGGAATTTAATTTTGCTCTTGCAGCATCGATCTGTTCCTGTGCTGACTCAAGCTGGGCTTCTTTTTCCTGAATCTCTTTTCTGGCAGGCTCCAGCTTCTTCTCCTGAGCCTTCACCTCTTTCCATCCTGCATCAATCTTTGCCTGAGCATCGGGAAGTGCAGCCTCCTGTTGGTTTAATTCCGCTTCCTTTGTATCAAGTTGGGCAAGTCCGCTCTCCACCTGGCTTAACCCACTCTCCAGTTCACTTCTCGCTGCTGCGATCTGGTTTCTGGATGCTTCCAGCTGGGCAGCCTGACTGTCCACCTGCTCCTGATAAGCAGAAACCTGTGCTGCCAGAGCCGCCAGGTCTTCCTCAGAATATGTGCCTGAAGCTTGTGCCTGCTCATACTGTGCCTGCAATGCTGCAAGCTGACTTCTGGCACTCTCTAATTGAGCCTCTCCTTCGGAAAGCTGGGCCTCCTGCTGCTCAATCTGGGCAAGTCCCTGATTGCAGCTTTCCTTTTTGGCATTTAAGTCCTGTCTGGTTGCTGCAATCTGCTCTCTGCCTGACTGAATCTGCGCCTTGCCATTGTCAAGCTCCTGCTGGCTCCGGGTAAGCTGCTCCTTTGCATCCGCAATCTGCTTCTCACCGGCGCTTAACTGATTCTTGCCATCCTCAAGCTGTGCTTTTCCATCATCAAGCTTTGCCTGGTTCTCTGAAACATCCGCCCATCCTGCATTCAGCTGTTCCTTTGCAGATGCGATCTGTGCTCTGCCACTGGCAAGCTGCTCTTTCGCACTGGCAAGCTGGGATCTGCCATCCTCTAACTCCTTCTTTGCATCTGCAAGCTGGGCTTTTCCGTCCTCCAGCTCCTTTTTTGCATCTGCAAGCTTTTTCTTGCCATCCTTATATTCCTTCTTGCCATCTTTTAACTTCTTTTCGCCGTCCTCCAGCTCCTGTCTGGCATCCTCAAGCTTCTCATCAGCCTCCTTCTTGCCGTCTTCAAGTTCCTGTCTGGCATCTGCAAGTTTCTCATTAGCTTCCTCTACGATCTCATCATATCTGACCTGACACCGTTCTGCCTCAATCCCCTCCACCTGCTTCTGCACTCTCTCTATCAGGGAATCATAAGCATCTGTATAGCTGATCAGATCCTGCGTTCCATGAGCCTGCACATAAATCTGCGTATACACTTCCTGGTCAAAATCCTCAGGGAGCACATAGGCAAATCCATTAACCTCACCGGAACCAAGGGTAGAGTTTCCCCGGTTATAGGATATGTAAAGTGGACTCTCGCCTAAACCTACAACTGTGTAATCCGTCTTTTTTAGCAGTTCGCTGTCTCCGCCCTCTTTCAGGGTAATCTGATCACCCACCTTATATCCATTGCTCTCGGCAAAAATACAGTCAAGGAAAATCTCCCCGCTTTTTTCCGGAGCTTTTCCCTCTGTCACAGAGATCCGGTTCATGGTCTGATTCACAGCTTCCACATGGAGTACCTTCTGCTTCTCGCCTTCTCCACACATTACATCTGTACCATAGGCGCCCTCTGCATTCTCTACTCCGTCCACCTGCCTAATGGCAGCTACATCATCCTCCGTCAATCCCAGAGTTCCCACTACTTTGATATCCATAAGATTGGTTTCATCATAATAGGCATCACCTGAGAAGCGCATATCCGGTGACGAGGCCTGTATGCCGGAGAAAAACGCAACTCCCAGAGCAACGATCATAAATATGGAAATAAATCTGGCTTTACTTTTGCGTATCTCCATCCAGAAATCTTTATGCATTGCTTTCATACTAATCACCTACCATTCTATCTCCTCAATCGGTGTAGGATGGTCATTCATCGTCATCCTGGAAACCTTGCCGTTCTTGATCTTGATCACACGGTCTGCCATAGGTGTCAGCGCCGAGTTATGGGTAATGACGATCACTGTCATTCCACGATCCCTGCACATATCCTGCAAAAGTTTAAGGATTGCCTTACCAGTCTGGTAGTCCAGTGCACCTGTGGGCTCATCACACAACAACAGCTTGGGATTCTTCGCCAGTGCTCTGGCAATGGAAACTCTCTGCTGCTCACCACCGGAAAGCTGTGCCGGGAAATTGGTCAGTCTGTCCTTCAGTCCCACTTCCTCCAGAACCTCCCTGGCATCCAGCGGATTTTTACAGATCTGCAATGCCAGTTCTACATTCTCCAGCGCTGTAAGATTAGGCACCAGATTATAGAACTGGAATACAAATCCAATATCATTTCTCCGATAACCGGTAAGCTGCCTGCTGTTATATCTGGCAATATTCCTTCCATCCACCAGAACTTCTCCGCTGGTAGCCTGATCCATACCCCCAAGAATGTTCAGCACTGTTGTCTTGCCCGCACCACTGGGACCAACAATCACTACGAACTCTCCCTTGGCGATCTCAAAGCTGATCTCATCCACTGCAACGATCTTTACTTCCTTTGTTCCATATATCTTGGAAACCTTATCCAGTTTTACATATGCATCTGTCATCTCACTCATCCGCATTTCCCCTGTAATTTTATTTTTGCTACACCGGTAATTTTATTTTGTTACAATTATTAACGATTCTTTTGACCCCGATTTATTTCCGTATTTATTTACAGGCAGGTCAAATTCTGACCTGCCTGGTAGTCTTAATGGTTATATTTATTGTAACACATTATACCTGTAATTAAAAATAAAATATTCATAAAAAATCCAGATACTTCAAAACCGCCTGATCATCTCAGGCGGTTCATCATTTTGACTATGCACAGCACAAGCCCCTTTCTTCTTAATTGTATGTACCAGAACATCTTATATCTTCTTTACCCGTTATTATTTTACATTAAACTGATGCAGAAAATATAAAAAAGGAATAAACATGCATCATCTGACCTCGAATCTTTATTTTTATTCTTACCTAATTTCCGCATGAAAGAAAAAAATCATGCTCATATACACACTTATGGTTTACAAATCACCAAAAGCAGCATCTTTATATAGTGAATTTGCAAATTCAAAAAATTTAAAGGAGGCAAAAATTATGCCAGGAACATTAACTTTCAGTGTTGTAAACTGGAAAGAATCTGATGCAGAATGTACATTCACAGTCGTAAACTCAGGTTTTGGTTATACCACACAGTTGCAGAATAAATACTACCATACTTCCTTTGGATTATTTATTCTGACAAACAACACCTTCTTTTTTGATATATATGCAGAAAAAAATAAATTTCTGGTCTAAATCACTTTTCTACTTCACAACTACTTTCTTTACCTCTGACCATTTCGTATAATTTTTTGCATATCCTTTTACATAAGCACGTCCTGTAAGATAATAAACTCCAGATTTTACATTTTTAAAAATGACTGTAGTTTTCGTCTGATTTTTCTTAGTATAAGCATAACCGCTGACATATGTATAACTTCCATCTTCAGATTGAGATACTTTCTTTGCCAGTACCCAGTCCGTTCCGTCACAGGATTTTGGTACAGTAAACTTCACCGTTACTTTTCTTTTTGTTCCCTGTCTGGAAACCTTTGCCGATTTAACAGCTGGTTTTCCTGTTACAAGGCTTGTCTTTACCGTTACTTTTTGAACTTCCGCCCACTTACTCAGTACTTTTTTATTTGATCCATCCAGATATTTATAGCCATGTACACCAATATACCAATTTCCTTTCGGTACTCCTTTTAGAATGAGTTCCTTGCTGTTTCCTGAATATTTGCATTGTACCTTTATATAATCTGATGGCTCATCCCCGTCTTTACTTCTGGCAGCAACAACATCATAACCATCCAGTTCTTCTGTATTACTGCCAAGGATAATTTTAACGTCATTTTTCTTCACCTGTAGTTTCTGAACCACAGGTGCATTTGGTGTCTTTATATTTACCTTTAACAGAAATCCTTCAGACCATTCACCATATTTCTCCGTATGACCACTTTCCTCTTTATATGCCCTGCAATAGAGATAATGCGTCCCTTCAGGAATATATTTCAGTTTAGGATAATGATTCAGTTCAGATTTTGCGACCTTCACCTGTGCGATATAATTTCCTTTTTCCAGTTCCTTTTGAGATTCTGCTGCTACAAAAAAATATCCGTCTGCTTCATTAGAAGTATCTCTTAAAGAAAGTTCTGCATAATTCGTGATCACTCTGGTCCATGTCGAATCAATCACCGGTCTGTTCAACCCCTTGTACGCATCCACCTGTACCTTTATCTTTACAGACGTATCCAGCTCTTCATTGTTTTCACCTTCACGCAGTTCCAATTGTCCGTTAACTGTGAAACTTTGAAACGCCGTATTTTTCGGGTTATATGCACAATTCTCCACATCCCATTTTACATCGGCAGAAAATGTCGTTTTTTCTCCATCCGCTTCAGCACCATAGACTTTAAGAACCGATGGCAAATGTAAAGCATCAGCAGTTTTTTCTACGCCATTGGTAATTCCAGTCACAGATTCAATGGTATCCACCAGTCCCTGAAATGTCCTTGAATCTACTCTGAAAGAATCCCAAATCTTCTTTGTTATAGTCTCTCCTGTCGCTGTTTTCGCAGTCACTGTCACTCCAAGATCATGTTCTCCAACTGGCAGTCCCATCTGCGGACAAAGGCTCAGTTCTGTACTCTCTCCAGGTGCCAGACTGATATTTCCGGATAATGATACACTACAGTCTTTGCTATAATCGAAAGACAGTTCCATATCCATGTCCGTAAAATTTTTCAAAACATAAATTCTGGCTTCCGGAAGTGTCTTATATCCCCAGTGCATTATCGGGAAACTCTCGGAAGATTTTTCGGTAATTTCCAGACTCTTCTTTTCCGTTGGGTTCTTCTCTCTGTTCATTGTGATATGAACCGGATATCTGCTTCCGTCATCTGCAAGGAAATCAAACGTTTCATCATATGTTCCGTATTCCTGCTTTGGCAGTACAAAAAAGTCCAGAGTTTCTCCCGGCTTCAGCAGTCTTTTGGAATCCTGTTCCTCATAATCCTCTGACCACTTTGCCATCTGATCATCTACCTCAAAATTCTTAAGACCAGAAGCATCTACCCGGACCCTTGTTTCTTTTTTTCCTGAATTTCTGACTTTCACATATTTCTCTACACGAAATTCCGGATCATAAAAATCACTTTCTGTAAGCTCTACATCCATACCTGTTTCTATGCTTAACTCATAGTCTCTTTCAGAAGATTCACCAGACAGAGCCGAATCTGTTACTATGTCAGGAATATTTTCTGTTCCATCACTGAAAGATTCCCCTGTCGAAAAACTCTCCGCTCCCCATACGGTTAATGGAGCTGTACCCAGCATTACTGCTGACAAAAAAAGTGCTGTTATAACCTTGTATTCTTTCATCTCTTTTTCCTCCATTCAATAATATTTATTATCATAGTATACCACCATCTATATAAACCTCTGTAATTCTGGAATAAAATGTATTCTAATGGATATGAGTGTTTTGCCTGTATATTGAATTAATCTGTTTTCTTACCTGAATGACAAAAGCCCTCCCTACTGTGACATTCATTTTGTAGAGAGAGCTTCTATTTCTTTTTCCTATTTAATTTTTATTAAGAAGATTATCCTTAATCTCTTTCAGATCATTCTGAACCTGATTTAGAATTTGGAATTTTTCAGTCAAATTCTCAATCACTGTCTGGTAATTTTTTTCCCTTTCTTCCTGCTTTGCATCCCTTTGTTCATTGGATTTTACAATGTAAATCAAAAGAAAAACTGCCAGGACGGCCCAGATTCCCTGCGATATTGCAGTTTCCATAACCGTGGATTCCATATCTTCATACCTCCTTTCTCAGTAGTAAAACATTTCAGTTCCTCTGAGAAAGACAGAAAATCTCATGATTTGTCAACTCAATTCCTTTTAGAAGCTTATTTCTTCTGTTGTCAGACTTCGCATCTTTTATTTTTCTACAATCAATTCATATTTTTTCTATTTTCAGTTTCTGATTTAGGATAATAAGCGGGAATCCTCGGCAATTCAATTACCGAGATGAAAGCGCAAACTGTGCATATCTGCACTCATAATAAATAAAAATAACAAAACGGTTTTCATTCAATTTCTCCATTTCTCCATATAAAGCTGTATCCAGCATTATAAAGAAGAAAATATGTTCGATATTTTATTGCGAAATTTTTGATATCATGGTATCATATATGTATGAAAGAAAATCTTATACATTACCGTACTTGTGTGTGTAATATTAATTACCATATGGTATGGTCAGTGAAATACCTGAAGGGGATCTCCGGCAGGAAACTTTTCG